>ERZ842401.2232-NODE-2232-length-26185-cov-10.623345_pt1 | contig 26185 bp, 17 predicted proteins | sample MGYA00521270_ERZ842401 | MGnify/ENA primary metagenome ERZ842401 (study PRJEB31892, sample SAMEA3878208) | bioreactor metagenome | biome: Moose rumen | place: Sweden | collected 2011-10 | study: EMG produced TPA metagenomics assembly of the PRJEB12797 data set... | reverse complement strand
CGTTCAGCCTCGACTCTAAGGAGCCGAACTGGGCTAACTTCCACGACTTCCTGCTGGGCGAGGTTCGCTACCTGTCAGTGAAGAAGGCTTATCCTAATGAGGCCGAGGAACTCTTCGCCGAGGCTCAGAAGATGGCTCAAATTCGCTACAAGACCTACATCCGCAAGGCTGCAGAGGATTGGAGTGAGTAATTCGCAAGTTGGAGGGATGTCCTCATCCCTACCATCATAAGCAAAGAGGTGAAACTGCTGAAGTTTCACCTCTTTTCAAAACTAAAAACCAATGAAGACCACCATCTACGAGAAGACAGAGCTACTACCGGAATTACCGCCCGAAACGGGTTATTTCCATAGCCGAGAGCTGATGGCGTTGTGCGAGAAGACTGCTCGCCAGCACCCCTATATGGCTGTCGTCACCGATGACGATGGACGGACGCTGTCATGTCTGCTGGCCATAGAGCGCAGTCGGCGGTCGTGGATTCCACCTTATCTATATAAACACGTGAGGATTCTCGGAGAAGGTGCATACCGTGAGCAAGAACATACAGAGAAGGAAGATGTTGCAACAACTGAAACGGATACACCAGCGTCAGCGAACCTGTCGAAGAATGCGCTGTTCACGATGATGATTGAGGCGCTGACCCAACGGCTGGGTTCCCGTGTGCTGTTCATGGAGGTCAGTCATTTAGACCATAAGATGTTCGGCTATGCAGCGTTACGTGCCTCGGGCTTTTTCCCTGTCAAGTGGATGAGCATTCACAACTCGTTGCACTCGCGCACTCCAGAAGAGCGTATCAGTCCGCGCATGCTCAAACGCATCAACAACGCTTTGAGTCACGGCATCGCTACCAAGGAGGTGGAGAATGATGATGAGTTTAAGGCCTTTATGCGCTTGCTTCGCCATCATCACTGGCTGAAGCCTCGCCGATACGTCTCTGACTCCCAGTTCTTCCTGGGGTTGATGGCGCAAAAGCGTTGCACCCTATTCATCACACAATACAACCGTCACGTCATCGGATGTTCCTGTCTGGTTTATGCCGAAGGCGATTCCTATTTGTGGTATTCTGCTTCTCGTCGCAAGAGTTTTGCGACACTCCACCCGAACGCAGTAACATTCTGGAACACAATCCTATATGCTCACAAGAAAGGGTGTCAACACATCCGCTTTATGGATGTAGGACTACCCTTCCGCCGCAATCCCTATCGCGATTTCATATTGAGTTTTGGAGGCAAGGAAGTAAGCACCTTCCGATGGTTCCGCATCTCCATCAAATGGATGAACAAGTTGGCATCGTGGCTTTGGCGCGAGTAAAAAACAATAAATGATGAAATGGTGCGTTATTATATACAATGAACGCAACAAAACTCATCACTACCATACTGCTACTTGTGACGGCACTGACCGCGCAGGCGCAAAGCTTCACCTTGTCCGGAAAGGTTGTTGACCAGGACGGCAACGGCATTGAGCTTTGTACTGTTGCATGTCTGGAGCAAGGTGCTGTGACCATGGCAAACCTTAAAGGAGAATACAAGCTAAGTCTTCATTCGAGCGACTCTGTCGTCATCCGATATTCGATGGTGGGTTACCAGTCGAAGACGCGCGTGTTGCGTAATCCCCGAGGCAACCAGAAACTTATCGTCACACTGCCACCCATGCAGTCGCTGCAAGAGGTTGTTGTGACGGAGAAACGACGTCAAACCACAGCCACCGAACAACTTGACACAAAGAACCTCCGGCAGACACCTTCCACCACTGGCAATGCTGTTGAAGAACTGGTTCAACAGCAGGCTGGCGTCTCGACCCACAACGAGTTGTCATCGCAGTACAACGTGCGTGGCGGCTCTTTCGACGAGAATTCCGTTTACATCAATAGTGTAGAGGTGTACCGCCCGCTGCTTATCCGAAGCGGACAGCAGGAGGGTCTCTCCGTTATCAATTCCGATATGGTAGAGAAAATTGGCTTCTCAAGCGGTGGTTTTGAGGCGAAGTATGGCGACAAGATGTCGAGCGCACTTGACATCCAGTATCGACGTCCCACCCGTCTGGAAGCTAACGTTCAGGCCTCGTTGCTGGGCGGCAGTGTCTTCTTGGGCTATGGCAGTAAACAGAAAATAACCGGCGAGGGACAGTCGCCAACGCCAAAATTCACCATGAGCCACGGATTGCGCTATAAGACGAACCGCTACCTGCTAGGCTCCTTGGAGACGAAGGGCGAATATCGTCCAAACTTCCTGGACTATCAGACATTTATCACGCTGCAACCCAACGAGCGGTGGAGCATCGACCTGATAGGAAACATTTCTGAGAATCACTACAACTTCAAGCCAGAAGACCGTGAGACATCTTTTGGCACGTTGCAGAACGTGCGGACCTTTAAGGTCTATTTCGACGGTCAGGAGAAAGATATCTTCCGCACCCTGTTCGGTTCACTTCGCATCCAGCGCATCTTCTCGCCCAAGACGCGTGTGAGTTTGCTCTTCTCTGCTTTTCATACGAAGGAGCAGGAGACTTACGACATTCAGGGACAATACTGGCTCAACGAGACCAACACGCAAGACCAGCTGGGTGTCGGCACCTATATGGAGCATGCGCGCAACTACCTGACTGCCAATGTCGAAAGTGCCAAGCTCATGCTGAACCACAAGGCAGGAAAGCACGACTGGGAGGCTGGCGTTACCATGAAATGGGAAAAGATAGAGGAGAAGGCTCGCGAATACGAGATGCGCGACTCCAGCGGTTACAGCATCCCCCACTCTGCCAACCGTCTGGACCTCATCTACTCGCTGGTTTCAAAGAATACGCTCAAGTCAACACGTATCGAGGGATATGTACAAGACACCTACCGCTTCTCGTCTGCCGGCGAGAAACCATGGCACTTCACACTGAACTACGGCCTGCGCGTTAGCAACTGGAGTTACAACAAGGAGACCATCGTGTCGCCACGCATCTCTCTGGCTGCTATCCCCGCTTTCAACGAAGACATCACCTTCCGCCTGGCAACAGGTCTTTACTATCAGGCCCCTTTCTACAAGGAACTGCGCGACACGTCGAAAGTCAACGGACAGACCGTCGTCACCCTGAACCAGAAAATCAAGAGCCAGCGCAGCCTTCATGTCGTAGGTGCCTTCGACTACCGTTTCCGTGCTATGGAACGTCCCTTCCGCTTTACGGCAGAAGCTTACTTCAAGCTGATGTCGAACCTCGTTCCTTACAACGTTCAGAACATGAAGGTGGTTTATACCGGTGAGAATTCGGCTAGCGGTCACGCCTTCGGACTGGACCTCAAGCTCTACGGCGAGTTTGTGCCAGGCACCGACTCGTGGCTGACGTTTTCTGTCATGTCTACCCGTCAGAAGATTAACGGTGTCAGCACACCTATGCCCACCGACCAGCGCTGGGGTTTAAACCTGCACTTTACCGACTACTTCCCAGGCACCCAGCGTTGGAAAATGACACTGCGTCTTGCTTATGCCGACGGACTGCCTTTCGGCGCTCCCCACCGCGGATTGGAGTATCAGCAGTTCCGCGCGCCAGCCTATAAGCGTGCTGACATCGGCATGAGCTTCCGCCTCTTGGGCGAGGCAGACCGTGAGCCTTCCTTCAAGAAGCCGCGCATCTGGCTGGGCATTGACGGTCTGAACATCTTCGGCATCTCCAATGTAAACAGCTACTACTGGGTTACAGACGTCACCAACCACCAGTATGCTGTACCAAACTACCTTACTGGTCGACAAATCAACGGTCGGGTGCTCGTGGAATTCTAAGCATACTGAAAACACCTATGCGCATCCTGCTCTTTCTCCTCTCGCTTCTGACGGCAGCATCGTCATTTGCTGCAACAGGCACCTGGAACAGTCCTGCCATAGGACGCGCACTGAAATACACGACTTCCGCAGCCTCAGTATCTGCCGCCAAGGATGCCAACGGAAAGCTGATGACCATTATTTATCTGGAGAACCTAGGCGTCGCCAGGGTTGGAACGGTATCCAATGCGGAAAATGTCAAGTGGTTGTGCAGCCAAGGCTATCAAGTGATAGAACTGGACTACGAGGATAGCGAACTTGCCGTCCTGCCCACGCTGAATGCTGACATCATCGCTATCAACAAAAGCCTGAAAGAGGGTTCCTTCTGCGGAAGCACCTGTTCACCCAGCAGGTCGTATATTCTGATGGAGGGTTACCGCATTCAGCGCGACATCAGCTACTATCACGACGACCCTACGGTATACAACTTCCCTGATGTCTATAAGGACAGCGATGGCGACGAGCTCTTTCTCGACCTGATATATCCCGCCAGTCCTGCAGTCGCTGTTCCAGTCATCATTACCTTCTCTTACAGCAACAGCTATGCCACCAACAGCAGCGGTAAGCTGACGAACGCCAACAAGCACATGCGGATGAATCTCTATAACTTCTGGGGCAACTTCAACGACAGTTTTGTCGAAGGTGCCTCTGCGGCAGGATTTGCCTGGGCCGTCTGCGACCATCCGAAGTATTGCGACTGGGGACAAGGGCGCTACACTGGCGGAGGCAACAAAAGTCTGGGAGCCATAGAGGTTAATCCCGATACCCGCCGCAAGGTACGTTCGGCCATCCGTACTGTTCGAGCCTTAGGTCGCCCGTTGGGTTTGAATGGCGACGTAGCCGTCACTGGATTCTCGCGGGCATCAACAGCAGCAGCACTGGCTGTTGGCGACGGCGATACCAACGACACGGAGGATACCCGAGGGCGCTTCTATGAAGAAGACAGTCACGTGCAATGTGCCTTACTCGGACCAGGCATCTTCGATTACGAGCATGCCCTGCCCGCCTCCAATGAATACACTCGCATGAATACCTTCATCAAGGCGACATCCTCCTCGTGGGAAGAGCAAGGTGCCCTGAGCACTATCAAGACGTCGGCATCGGCACCCACCCTCTTCTACTACAATGCCGACGACTATTTCAAGGACAACAACAAGAATCCCCAGGGCCTTTACGCCACACAAGCCTCCCTGATGAAGGCAGCTCTCGATGCCGTCGGTGCACCTACCGCAACACTTACAAACTACAGTTCCGGCCATGCCGTTCCTCAGTCGGCAGTAGCCTTGCAGACCATGTACGACTTCCTGTTTGAGCACATCGCAGTACCAGACCCAACAGGCATCAGTGCCGTCACGTCGTCTTCCGCAACGTCATCTTCGGCAGTCCTCTACGACCTTCTAGGGCGCCGCGTCACCCCTTCCTACAAAGGGTTCATCATCCGCAACGGTCGTCTGCACTTCAATCGGTAAGTTCTGCTAATCTTTGAGTTCTGCTATGTTTAGCAATACCGCATCTGTGGTATTGCAGATTTCTTCCGCCAAATCATTCTGCCTTCCAATAAAAAACGACAAAAGTTTGCTTCGTTCGGAATAATTGCATATCTTTGCAAGCAGAAACATTATGTTTGACCTTTGCAATCAATACAGAAAAGAGATGCATCTTTCTAAGAGCTGAGAACGAAGAACTGAAGAAGAGACTGGCAGTGAGCGGAAAGGACTATAGGAACTAGTAAGACTAGAAGAACTAATAGAACTAGGAAAACTAGGAGAACTAGGAAAACTAGAAAGATTTCTGGCACATCTGGACTCTGTCTGTCGCAAGCCATTACCGTTCGAACGAGCAAGGCTGATGTTTTAATAATGTTTAATTATATACATCCTCTTGCTCGTTCTCATTATTTTTTTGTACCTTTGCATGAAATTTTACACATCTTATATATAATAAGCAATTATGAAGATATCTCACATTGAGCATCTGGGCATTGCTGTCCAGAGCATTGAGGAGAGCCTGCCGTTCTTCGAGAACGTGTTGGGCCTGAAGTGTTATGCAACAGAGATTGTAGAGGACCAGAAAGTGAAGACCGCATTTATCAAGTGCGGTGACGTGAAACTGGAGCTGCTGGAGCCAACAAGTCCGGAGAGCACCATCCAGAAGTGGTTGGACAAGGGCAACAAGGGCGTACACCACGTAGCCTTCTGCGTAGAGGACGGCGTGGCTAATGCACTGGCTGAAGTTTCCGACAAGGGCGTACGCATCATTGACGAGAAGCCCCGTCGCGGCGCCGAGGGTCTGAACATCGCCTTCCTGCACCCGAAGTCAACTGCCGGCGTGCTGACAGAGCTGTGCGAACACCCTGAGTAAGTTGAAAGGTGAAAGTTGAAAGTTCATAATAGATAATCAAGACACAATGAGCAAACAATTAGAAAAGATTAAGCAACTCATCGAGAAACGCGAACAGGCACGTCTCGGTGGTGGTGAGAAAGCCATACAGAAGCAGCACGACAAGGGCAAATACACGGCCCGTGAGCGTATAGAGATGCTGCTCGACAAAGGTTCCTTCGAGGAATATGACATGTTCAAGGAGCATCGTTGTCACAACTTCGGCATGGAGAAGAAGCAGTTCCTGGGCGACGGCGTTGTTGCTGGTTCAGGTACCATTGACGGTCGTCTGGTATTCATCTTCGCACAGGACTTCACCGTACATGCCGGCTCACTCTCCGAGACCATGTCGCAGAAAATCTGCAAAGTGATGGATATGGCTATGAAGATGGGAGCTCCCGTCATCGGCATCAACGACTCGGGCGGTGCCCGTATTCAGGAAGGCATCAACGCATTGGCAGGCTACGCCGAAATCTTCGAGCGCAACATTCTGGCCAGCGGCGTTATTCCTCAGATTAGCGGAATCTTCGGTCCCTGTGCCGGCGGTGCCGTTTACAGCCCTGCCCTCACCGACTTCACGCTGATGATGGAAGGCACCAGCTATATGTTCCTCACCGGACCGAAGGTGGTAAAGACCGTTACCGGTGAAGACATCGATCAGGAGCACCTGGGTGGTGCCAGCGTTCACGCCTCCAAGTCGGGTGTAACCCACTTCACTGCAAAGACTGAGGAAGAAGCTGTCGAGATGCTGAAAACCCTGTTGAGCTACATCCCCTCTAACAACATGGAGCTGGCTCCGCGCAAGAAGTGCACCGACCCCATAGACCGTCTGGAGGATTCGCTCAACGAAATCATCCCCGAGAACCCCAACGAGGCATACGACATGTACAAGGTCATCTCGGCTATTACCGACGACCACGAGTTCTTCGAGGTACAGCCTAAGTTTGCCAAGAACATCATCGTAGGCTTCGCCCGCTTCAACGGACAAAGCGTAGGTATCGTAGCCAACCAGCCCTCATGCTATGCCGGTGTGCTCGATGTCAACGCTTCACGTAAAGGCGCCCGTTTCGTTCGCTTCTGCGATGCCTTCAACATTCCCATCGTTTCGCTGGTTGACGTTCCCGGATTCCTGCCCGGCACAGGTCAGGAGTACAACGCCGTCATCCTGCACGGAGCCCAGCTGCTGTACGCCTACGGCGAAGCTACCGTACCCAAGATTACCGTCACACTGCGCAAGTCATACGGTGGTTCACACATCGTGATGGGTTCTAAGCAGTTGCACACCGACCTGAACTACGCATGGCCTTCAGCCGAGATTGCCGTGATGGGTGCGTCAGGTGCTGCTGCCGTGCTCTATGCCAAGGAAGCCAAAGCCAAGAAGGAAGCCGGCGAAGACGTAAAAGCCTTCATCGCCGAGAAGGAAGAAGAGTACAACGAACTCTTCGCAAACCCCTATCAGGCTGCCAAATACGGTTACATCGACGACGTCATTGAGCCTCGCAACACGCGTTTCCGCATCTGTCGTGCACTGGCTCAACTCGCCACCAAGCGCGACTCACTGCCCGCTAAGAAGCATGGCAACATTCCTATGTAAGTTGAAAGTTGACAATTGAAAGTAGAAAGTTGACAGTTGACAATTATGAAGAATGAAGTCTATGCTGCCATCGCCATGGCACTGTATGAGTTCAAGGGAAACAACGTCCACGACAAGGAGCCCGGCATCATTACGATTGCCGAGCATCCTACGCAGTGGAACGGTTACGCCCTGACCATGACAGCACACCCCTAAGCGGGGATAGCAGGGAGAAGTAAAAACGATAGCTTCCACTATTTAGTAAAACGAAAAACCATGAAGAAAGAATATAAGTATACCATCAATGGCAATCAGTATGAGGTAGCCATTGGTGACATCAGCGACACCATCGCTACCGTCACCGTGAATGGCGAAGAATATAAAGTAGAATGGGAACCCGAGCCAGAGCCTGAGAAGAAGGTTGTGGTTCACAAGCCCGCCGCTGCTCCTGCCGACAGCGAACCCAGCCAGGCTGCTTCGGGCAGCGTCAACACCAACAATGCCGTCAAGGCTCCCCTCCCCGGCACCATCACCTCTGTAGAGGTTAATGTCGGTGACGAGGTGAAAGCTGGCGATACGCTGGTGGTGTTGGAAGCCATGAAGATGGCAAACAACATCGAGGCAGAGAAAGACGGCAAGGTTACTGCCATTCTCGTCAAAGCCGGACAGAGCGTCATGGAAGACGATGCCCTGGTGGTGATAGAGTAACAGCAAACCGCATACCATAAGAAAAGCCGCCCGACATGCTGTCAGGCGGCTTTTCTTTTTATCGTGCCACTATGCATTTTCTGCGTTCAGGCAATAGCTTCAAGGCCGGTTTCCCTCTTTGGGGAAGATGACGGAAGGCTTGAATTGCTTGGCTTCCTCAAAGTCCATCAGCGCGTAGGATATGATGATAATCACATCGCCCACCTGAACCCTTCGGGCGGCAGCACCGTTCAGACAAATGCAGCCAGAGCCACGTTCACCTTTTATAATATAAGTCTCAAAGCGCTCGCCGTTATTGTTGTCAAGCACCTGAACCTTCTCGCCGGCAATCATGTTGGCAGCATCCATTAAGTCTTCGTCGATAGTAATACTACCCATATAGTTAAGATTCGCCTCCGTAATGGTGGCACAGTGAATCTTAGATTTCATTACTTCTATCATCATATTGCTATTAACAATTTAGGAATTAGCGTATGGTACCGACTTCACGATTTATACTTGATGTGATCGATGAGGCGTATGGGCGTCTTTCCGCAATACACCGTGATGCAGCCTACGACGTAGGGAGAATCGTCCCAATTCTGAATGTCCTGCAGCGTATTGCCGTCGACAATCGAGAAATACTCTACGTCCAACCCCTCGACCTTGTTGATGTCGGCAACCACCTTGTCGTGAGTCTCCTGAACGGTATGCTTCTTGGCGTATGTCGTGCTGCCCTTCAGCGCTTTATAGATGGCTGGTGCAATGGCACGCTCATCAGCAGAAAGCAGCGTGTTGCGTGAACTCTTTGCCAAGCCGTCCTTGTCGCGCACAATGTCACATTCTACTATCTCGACCTTGATGTCCAAATGACGAACCATCGCTTTGATGACGGCAATCTGCTGCCAGTCTTTCTCACCGAAGTAAGCACGGTCAGGTCTTACGATATAGAACAAGCGGCTCACCACCTGACATACACCGTTGAAGTGACCTGGACGATGAGCACCTTCCATCACGGTAGAGATGGGAGGATATTCAAAATGGCGCGTGTCGGGCACTGGGTACATCTCTTCAACACTGGGTGCCAACACATAATCGGCACCGCACTCGTCGAGCAGCTTGCAGTCAGCCTCCAACGTACGCGGATAGTTCTTCAAGTCATTCTTATCATTAAACTGTGTGGGGTTGACGAATACCGACACTACTGTTATCCCGTTCTCTGCCACACTGCGTTTTACCAGAGAGGCGTGTCCTTCATGAAGGGCTCCCATAGTCGGCACCAAGCCGATGGTCTTACCCTGTTTGCCGTCTTCAAACAACTGATTCTGAAGATCAACAATCTTATTAAATACCTTTATCATTTACAATTGGCGAATTTTCTTCTTTCTTCGTTTTTCCATATACTTAGCAAGTAAACTTGCGAATTGCGGTGCAAAATAACAACATTTTTACCAAATAAGAAAAAAATATCGTGAAAATATACCAAAAAGGGAGCAAAAAAATCTAAAATATGCACGAAAAGCGCATTTTGTGAATTATTTTTCGTAACTTTGCATGGTTAAAATACAAGTTATGGCAAAGAAGATTCTGTTCATCAATCAGGAAATCATCCCGTATGTTCCAGACAGCGACCTGTCCATTATGGGTAAGCAGCTACCGCAAGTGATGCAAGACGCTGGTCACGAGATACGTACTTTCATGCCCAAATGGGGCACCATCAACGAGCGTCGTGGTCAGTTGCACGAGGTGATTCGCCTGTCGGGCATGAATCTTATCATCGACGATACCGACCATCCGTTGATTATCAAGGTAGCCACCATCGTCGGTACACGAATTCAGGTGTACTTCATTGACAACGAAGACTACTTCTCGAAGCGCCAGATGGCACAAGACGAGAAGGGCGAGGACTATCCGGACAACGGCGAGCGCGCCATCTTCTTTGCCCGTGGCGTACTGGAGACGGTCAAGAAGTTGCGCTGGACACCCGACATCATCCACGTGCAAGGATGGATGGGTGCCGTTGTTCCCCTATACATCAAGACCGCCTACCACGAAGAGCCCTCCTTTGCCAACACCAAAGTCGTCACATCGCTGTTTACCAACAGTCTGAAGTCTGACCTGGGCAACAAGTTCAAGCGCTGCGTTCCCTTCCGCGAGGCCACCAGCGACCTGCTGAACAAGTATAGCGACAACTTTGACTTCGTAGAGCTGGGCAAACTGGCTATCGACTATAGCGACGGCATCATTGCCGCTCATAAAGACGTCAATCAAGACCTCTTGAAATATGCTGCCGACAACAAGATACCTACCCTGGACTATCCGGGCGAGGATTTTGGTGCAGCTTATGAGGCGTTTTACGAAAAAATATAAACAAAGAACAACAATATCATTAAGACCAAAAAGACTTCAATGATGAGAAAACTGATAATGGCAGGGATTGCAATGATGACCATTGCAATCTCTTCATGTAGTGAAGATACCACCACCCTTGGCGACTCGCTGACTGGCAATATCGATAAATTCAAGTCTGTCTCCCAAACCTTTCAGATAAAGACACAGACCATCATGACCGACTCCGTACTTGCCAGCGGCCTCTATCACTACTTAGGCAAAATCAAAGACCCTGAGACCGGTGCATACATCACGAGCGACTACATGACGCAGTTTAACATTCTGGAAAACGAAAGCTCAGCTATCTTCCCATCGAAGAACCTCATTGCTAAGGATGACAACGGGCAGCCCGTTGCCGACTCCTGCGTAGTCAGAATCATGATAAACAGTTGTCAAGGTGACTCGCTGGCAGCCATGAAACTGCAGATTTGCGAAATGAAGGAAGCCGTACCTAACAGCAACAGCTACTATTCAGACTTCGACCCCGAAGAGTTGGGTTTCTTGCGTTTTGGCACAAATATCGTCAATCAAAAGAAGACCTACTCGGTGAGCGACCTCACGATGAGAGACAGTCTGAGAAACGTCCTGCGCGGCTCGGGCTACTACCAGTACATCACCATTCCACTCACCGCCAGCTATACCGACCGGAATGACGTCACCTACGCGGGCTATGACAGCTCTAAGAAGTCAGGTACAGGCTATGGCACCTATCTCTTGCGTTCATACTACGAACATCCTGAGTATTTCAAGAACTCGAACGCCTTTGCGCGTAACGTCTGCCCAGGCTTCTACTTCAAGTTGATAGACGGACTGGGTTCCATGCTTGAGGTGGCAAACACACAAATCATAGTATACTACCATTATACGAACAGCGCAGGCACGAAAATCAACTCCTCACGTTCGTTCGTATCGTCAGAAGAGGTACTGCAGACCAACCACGTCGTCAACGACAAGAGCACCATCAAGGCGCTCGAACAAATAGACACCTGTACTTTCCTGAAGACGCCGTCAGGACTCTTCACCGAGGTAACACTGCCCATTGATAGCATCAAGTGGCTGACGAAAGACGGAATGTCACACGAGAGAGACACCCTGCTGTCGGCAAAGATTACCTTCCAGCAGATAAAGAACCAAAGCACGCTGGCCGGCAAGTTACTGGAAGATCCTACCGACCTGCTGATGGTGCCGCGCGACAGGATGTACTCCTTCTTTGAGAACCGCAGCATACCAGACAACATCACCACTTATCTGGCAACCTACAACAGCACGCAGAAGACGTACACCTTTAGTGCTTTGACCAGCCTCATCAACAACATCTACGACACGATGAAGCCCCACATCACCAATGCTGACGGCAGCGTGAACCTTGAGAAAGTGGAAACGTACAAGAAGGCACATCCCAATTGGAACAAGGTGGTGCTGATACCCGTCGACATTACGCTCACCTATACCAGCAGCGGCTCGTCAACAGTATCGTCAATCTTCAACTCCATGGCGATTAGCAGCGTACGTCTGGTCGGTGGCAAGAACAGCAAGTTCGGTAAAATCAACATCAGCGTGATGTATAACAAGAACGAATAACGCATGGCCGACAACTTCTTAGAGCGACACTACGAGGAATATGAAGCCCGTAAGGCTGCCTTCCTGCGCAAGAAGCGCCATCTGCCGAAGAATAACGCACGCTTAACGAACGATAAGGCACGAGTATCGAAGAATAACGCACGCTTAACAAACAATAAGGCCCGTCTACCGGAACGTCCGGAAGACGAGGCCTTATAACTTTCTTCGGGAAGGATTGGCAAGGGAAGGATTGGCAAACAAAGATTTGCCAAAAGACACTCACCTGATAATCGTATAACGCGCAAACTTCAGCAGCAGCTGCTTGGTTCCCGCATTCTTGAAGGCTACCGTAGCCTTCGTGTTTTCACCGCTTCCCTCAACCTTGACAACTGTTCCTATACCGAAACGCTGATGCTCAATGACATTGCCTTCGCGCAGCCCTATGTCGCCAATAGCTGACTGTGGAGCTGGCGTCTCCTTACGGACAGGCACCAGACGAGGTTTGACGTCAGCCACAAACTGAGTAGCCACAGGCCGCGGGTTTTGGGAGTTTTGGCTAGAAGGGCTATAGGAACTAGATAATCTAGATGGACTAGATAGACTAGATGGTCTAGATTGTCTAGATTGTCTAGAATATCTAGAAGAACTAGAATAACTAGAATAACTAGAAGAGGCGCCACTGCCGATACCGGCAATGCCGGGCACTCCGGCGCCCTCGACCTTCAGCAGGCTGGGGTCGATGTCACGGATGAAACGCGAGGGGGTGTCGAACTCCATCTTACCGTAGCGGAAGCGGTTCTGCGCACACGTCAGGACGCAATGCTTCTCGGCTCGGGTGATGGCGACGTAAAGCAGACGGCGCTCTTCTTCCAACTCGCGCATGGAGCCTGTGCTCATTGGCGACGGGAAGATGTTCTCCTCCAAACCGACGACAAAGACAGTCGGAAACTCCAGGCCCTTGGCAGCGTGAACGGTCATCAACGTTACCTTTGGCTGCTCATCGTCGCCATCGCTGTCGAGGTCGGTCAGCAATGCTACCTCCTGCAGGAAGTCGTTCAGGAAGACCTCCCCTTCCCTATCCTCTTCCTTGCGGCTTTCCACGAAGTCCTGCATTCCACCCAAAAATTCCTCTAGGTTCTCCTGCCGTGAGAGGTCTTCGGGATTGCTGGAACCATAGATTTCCTTGCTGATGCCACTTTCCATGATAATGCTATGTCCCAACTCATACGCATCCTCCTTATCCAGACGTTCCGTCCACCCTTCCACCAACTGGCGGAAGGCATCCAGCTTAGCCAGCGTTCCCTTGTTGAGCGACAGGCCGAAGACGATGGGCTGCTGGATAACCTGCCACAGACTGATATGATGAAGATTGGCAGTATCCACAATCTTATTGACAGTCGTATCTCCGATGCCCCGTGCAGGATAATTGATGATGCGGCGCAGAGCCTCTTCGTCATTCGGATTAGCCACGACACGAAAGTAAGCTATTACGTCCTTTATCTCCTTGCGCTGATAGAACGACAGTCCACCGTAAATACGATACGGAATAGCATCCTTGCGCATCTGTTCCTCGAAGGAACGGCTTTGCGCATTGGTTCGATACAGAATGGCGAAGTCTGAGAATTCGCACCGTTCCTGTCGGCGTATGCGCTTGATGTCGTTACACACAATCATTGCCTCCTCCTTGTCACTATACGCAGGCTTCAACGTCAGCCGTTCGCCCTGCTCGTTCTCGCTGAACACGTCCTTTCTGATCTGACGTTCATTCTTTCTTATCAAGCTGTTGGCTGCCTGCACGATGAGTTGCGTCGAGCGATAGTTCTGTTCCAGCTTAAAGAGGCGCGTCCCCTGCTGGTATTTCTTTTGGAAGTCAAGGATATTGTCGATATTCGCCCCACGGAAGCTATAGATGCTTTGGGCATCGTCTCCCACAACGCAGACTTTACCGTGCTCCTGTGTCAACTGCAGGACGATTTCCTGCTGTGCGAAGTTCGTGTCCTGATACTCATCGACCAGCACATACTGGAAGTGGCTGACGTATTTCTGCCGTATATCCTCATGGCGCTTAAACAGCAAGTACGTCTGCACCAACAGGTCGTCGAAGTCCATCGCGTTAGCCTGTCGGCAGCGCTCCACATACCTATTATATATATTAGACACCTGTGGGCGTTTCTTCTGCGCATCGTCAGCAGCCCACGAACTCACCTGGTACTGCTGCGGCAGGAGGAGATGGTTCTTTGCCATCGAGATGCGGTCGGCAACGCCTGCAGGCTTATACTCTTTCTCATCCAGCTGCATCTCCTTGATGATGCTTTTTACCAGCGAGCGTGAGTCCGCCTGGTCGTAGATGGTAAAGTTGCTGGTAAAGCCAATGATCTCAGCCTCCGCTCTGAGGATGCGTGAGAAGACACTATGGAACGTTCCCATCTGCAGATGCACGGCTCGCTCTTGTCCCACGAGCCTTCCTATACGTTCCTTCATCTCGCGTGCCGCCTTATTCGTAAAGGTCAGTGCCAGGATGTTCCACGGTGCCAACCCCTGCTCCAGCAGATATGCAATCTTATAGGTTAGCACGCGCGTCTTGCCGGAACCCGCTCCGGCAATAACAAGCTGCGGGCCGCCGCAGTATTCCACGGCAGCCCGCTGACTTTCATTCAATTGTTCTAACATTTGTGCGTTCATCGAACGACTACTTTTTGTTTGTTATGAATATAGATGCCTTTCTGTGTAGGCTTGGACTTCAGCCGCTGTCCGGATATTGCGGACCAGTCGTCGGAAGCCTGCTGACCAGTTGTCCGAAGCGTGCGGACGACAGACGTAGGCAGACCCTCGCCCTCGACGGCAAAGCTGTCTTCTGTCTTATCATAGGCATAGAGATAGCTCTCGAAGGGACGTATGTACTCGTCGCTCTTCAGACGCTGGAAGGTCACCGCTCCGGTTTCGGTCATAACCAGCCGGAAGACATGAGCATCAAAGTCATCATACTCGTAGAAGCTGTATGTACCATAGAGTCCGTCGGGATCAGCTTCCGGAGCACGTCCAGCATGGACAGCAGCAAAGTCTTCAGGCATCGACATCAAGACACCGTTGACCGTAATCTGTGCACCCGTCGTCGACTTAAATAGATAAGGAACGTGTGCCTTGACGGTTCCCTCGACAGGCGTCATCTTCACAATACCATCTTGCAGACCGTCAAAGGTATAGAACACACCGAATGCCTTAGCGTCATCGCTGCTGATGTCAAACGGCAGATAGACAGCCACCATCTGACCTTCAGTCAATGGCAGATCAACGGCAGCCTGCTGGGTCATAAACGGCTCTGAGAGTCCGAACGACTCATAGTCCTCATACGACATCTGTCCATCCAGAAGCACCTTCTGGCTGACGTTACCAATAATGACGTTCGGTTCCTCGCTGCTGTTACCGGCAGGCAGATAGATAAACGTATTCTTCGACACGCCATTAAACGGACCTTGATTGCGCTTCACATCAATGCCGGTAATGGCGGTATTGCTCAGGTCGATGAATTTCAGGAACGGGAAGTTGATGAACGCATCGTCAGCAATGGTCGTCACTTTCGGATTGGTAGCTGCCAAGTAACCTTCTTCTAAGTCAAAAGTCACATCGTCATCCGACAGTATGACTGTTCCACTGCCACTGGTGTCTCCGTTATTACCGTTCGACGGCTGCGTCTGGCTGGATGATACACCAACACTGCCCACACCGACAGTCACGGTAGTCTTCTTTCCTGCGCGGTGGTCGCCCTGAGCCTCAACATCCTTACGTGGACTGTTGCTATAGACGAAGACATAGGTAGCCTCCGTACATGCATACGGGAACGTGTACTCTGTAAAATCCAATGCACCTTGGATAACGTAAGGCTCAGCCTGTCCAATCTTGACGTGTACCTGTCCTTCCTCTCCCGTGCGTACCACGACTTTCACCGTACCGTATCCTGCAGGCACCATAAAGGTCAATCCGGCAAAGTGCTGTGCAAACGCATCGGTACCTGGCGTGTATTGGGCAATAATGCCTCGCACGTCGTCTTCTATCATGGTTGAACCTAGAACGACAAACTTGTTATCTTGTCCCTGGTCCTGTCCGATGCCATCATCATTGCCTGAGTCGAGTGTGTAAAGCACGTTATTGATGATGGTATTGCTCAGGTCATCACTGCCACTACCGCTGCCGCTACCGCCATCAAGGTTGACCGTATTCGTCTCACCGCTTTGGTCAACGATAGGTTTCACGGGTGTACCAACCTCCGCCTCGGAAGCTTCGGGAGCACCCTTCAGCATCGTCAAGTTCTGCTCGTAGTCAATGATTGCGAATCCGGTGATTACGGGTGTTCCCGTTCCAGCTTGCATGACAAGCTTACCAGGCGTATTACCCTCGGTCGTAAACGTCAGCTTGCCATTGTTGTTTCTGCCAACCAGTGTGCTGCCTTGACTGGTGATGCTGCTCTCGCCAATCAGGTAAATCGTCAGTTCATCAAGACCGCTTGAAATGCCTTGCTTTAATTCCGCATTGTCCAGCACCAGCATAGACTTTCCGTCAAACCTTACCTTGCCGTCGCCCAAGATGTCCGAACGGTTTTCGTTGGTAACATCGATGCCGGCGACAGTTAGCGGATAGCGTTCATAGGTCGTAACCTCTATGTCAGAAGAGACAGCATTCAGATTCGCATCGCCGACAGGTCCCAGCACGGTAATGGTAGCCTTACCTACTGCCAATGCCGTCACTGAGCCTTTGTCTACCGTGACAACACTTTCGTCAGAGCTCTTCCACTCGAAAGTGAAGTCAGGGTTCATCAGCTCTTTCCCATTCAGCAGTACTGCTACTGAAATCGACTGGGAAGAACTCTCGTCAATAGGTAGCGACATCGCCGTTGGGTTCAGCTGCAGCTGGGGTGTTGCTTTCTCAATGGTCAGTGTGACGTTGACGGGCTCTGAGGTATAGTTGCTGTTACCCTGTGTCAGCTGAACGTAGTAGGTGCCGGCGTTCACGGGAGCATCCTGATAGCCGTTGCTGCCCTGGGCGCGCTGCTCGCTGCTGTTGTAATAGGTGACGACCAGCGTTCCCATGTCGACGCTACCCTTGCTGTAGGCATGAGCCTCGCCGTCATATGTCACCGTCTCGTCCTCACCGCTAATCACGGCAACGGTGGCGACAATCGTAAACTCTGAAGTGGCCTCGCCGCTCTGGTAGTTGGCGGTCTCAGCTATCGTGGCTTTCACGGTGTGTGTTCCAAGCGCTGTCGGAACGGTCTCGGTAAAGACCTCTGCGCCAGCGGCCTTGTATGTGTAGCTCACCTCACCTTTTCCTGGGTTGCCCTCGACAACAGGCGTATTAGGTTCGGCACCGTAGGACCAGCCCTGTAGCGTGACCGTAGGCTGGATGGCTGCCTTCTCAATGGTCAGTGTGACGTTGACGGGCTCTGAGGTATAGTTGCTGTTACCCTGTGTCAGCTGAACGTAGTAGGTGCCGGCGTTCACGGGAGCATCCTGATAGCCGTTGCTGCCTTTCGCACGCTCCTCTGTACTATTATAATAGGTGACAACAAGTTCGCCCTTATCAGTCGCAGCAGCGGAATACGCCTGAGCCACGCCCGTGTAGAATACGGTCTGGTCTTCAGCCGTAATCGTGGCTGTAGCAGGAACAATCAAAAACGTGCCTGTCTTAGTTCCCGTATAGGTTTTCTGGCCCGTTAGGGTAACAGTAGCAGTTCCTGCATTGATATTGTCACTATATTCCACTGCGTAATTGTCGGAACTAATGGTATTTCCACCAATGGTTAGCGTCAGCGTAGTAAATTCCTTCGCCTCTCCATCGTATGTAAAGCTCTCAGGTGACAGCGTCAGGGTTCCACTCGAGATATCCGTTCGTGTTTGGAAGTTGGCAGTAATCTCCAAGTCATACTCACTGGAGGGAGCCGTGATGCTGTAAGTCGTCACACCACTGGGGTCAGCCGAGTCGTTATCGGCAGTCACGGTGAGCGGTTCACTGGCACCAGGAGCACGACGAGGAGTCTGTGCTAAGCCAGCATCAATATACTTCACTACGGTGATGTAGTCCTTGGTGATGTAGTTGCCCTCGGCAGGAGTAATGGTAATCTTGCCATTGCTATACGTCACCTCACCGGCATCGCTGTTTGTCGAACCGTTCAGCTGTTTCACAACAGTTACCTCGCCAGCCCACAGCACTGCCGTCGTCAGCATCAAGGTCATCATCGTCATCCATCTTTTTGCTGTATATTTCATAACTTCGTTGTTTTCTTGTTTGCAATATGTTTTACCTCACACGTTATTTGACGAATTCCTTCTGTCCGTTATGGATGTAGAGACCCTTCTTGGCAGGCTTCCTGTCGAAGCGCCGTCCGTCAAGCGAGTACCACACCTCCGTATCGTTGTCGTCAGCATTGATACGATGAATGTCAGTAGCATCTTCGCCAAAACCTATAGAGAGACGTGCTCCCGCATCACTGCTCAGCAACAGGTAAGCTCGATGGGCAGGTATGGAGCCGGACTTGGTGCGAACGAACTCACCGTTATAGAGCACATAGACCACACCTTCAATTGAAGCCACATTGATAGGCTCTGCCGTGCCTACCAGATGATTGAAATCATAATTGTCATTGGTTTCAACGCTTTCGCTGGTCTTCTGTAACAGCACGGGATAATGCTGCGGCACGTTGCTGATAGCCTGTACTGTCAACACGCTGCCGTTGATACCTGTCACCACATACGCTGCAATGCCCTCAGGCAGTTCCAGTGTTTCATCGTTGGTATAGTAGCTTGCCCACGTTTGTCCTGCGGCAAACGTCACGTCCTTGCCTTCCTCCAGTGTGCGATTGATGATGCTGAAGTTCAGCTGTACCACCCCTGTGTAGTTGTGCTGACCTTGTATCGTCACCGTGTATGTGCCGACCTCAGTACCACCGTCATTGGTGAGGATGTAGTCGTCAGCTGTCAGCGCATTGCCGTCAGCAACGGTCACATTTGGTTTCTGCACGCTTCCGTTATAGGGGAATGACGTTGCACTCAGTGTTACCATTTCGGCTGTCAGCTGCTTAGGATCGATGGTAAAGGTTACATCGACAGGCTCAGAGGTATAGTTGCTGTTGCCTTGTGTCAGCTGAACATAGTAGGTGCCGGCATTCACGGGAGCATCCTGATAGCCGTTGCTGCCTTTCGCACGCTCCTCTGTACTATTATAATAGGTGACAACAAGTTCGCCCTTATCAGTCGCAGCAGCGGAATACGCCTGAGCCACGCCCGTGTAGAATACGGTCTGGTCTTCAGCCGTAATCGTGGCTGTAGCAGGAACAATCATAAACGTGCCCGTCTTCGTATTCTGTGTCGAGAAGTTCTTGTCCGTTGAGGTCAGCACGATGGTTGCCGTACCGACATTGATATTATTGCTGTATGCTACGGTATATTCATCGGCACTGACTTCCGCGAGGTTGAGCGTGACGCTTACGGCAGGCGTAATAGCCTCACCAGTATAAACCTTGTTGTAGATGTAGTCAAAGACCACGTCGTTCATGTCAGCCTGAGCGATGGTAAACTTCTTCACGACAGAACCCTTATAATAGTTAGCAGTTGTTAACACCTCGCTGGCAGTTATCGTCACCGTAGGTGCCGTCTCTGCTGTTGCCAAGGCTGCATTGGTATTGTTGGCGTATGCCAGTGTATAGAGGTTGCTTTCGAGAACTGTCTCACCATCCTTTACGGTGACCGCCGGTTCCTGAGCAGTCATGTTGTATGTTGCGGCGGCAACGGTGACTGAAATGCTTTCATGCGAAAGGTTCTTGTAAACCGTAAGCGTATACGACGTTGAGCCTGCCAGATATTCGTCTGATGCACTCCACGTTGCAGTAATCGTAGTCTGTCCGACACCTACTGCCGTCACGGTTCCCTCTGCCGCGTCGACCGTTGCGACAGCAGGATTTGAGCTGCTGAAGGCTACCTCTATCTTATTCTCATTCTGCAATTCGGGCAACGTCTGGTCAGCCTCACCTATCGTCCACTCTGCTGCCTGTGCTGTCTCGTTGTTATGAACGAACTGCACACCGGCATCCTGGCGGATGATGTAGTGAGCCTCCACGGGGTCACTCTTATAGACTTTGCCTGAATCCTCTTCCATGATGAAGACTTTCAGTGTCGTACTTTCCGTGACATTTATCTTTGTGCCTGCAGTATATATTTCATAGTGTTCTTCGTCATCGTCAAAATAATAACACACACGTGGGTTCTCGCTCTCAGGAAGATTGGTTATTTCTACTTCAAAGGCACCATCATATGAACCCGATTCTACACTGAAAGCAGGACGCTCATATACATAGTAACGAGCCTGATTGGAATACCGCGACTTAAGCTGGAAATCGTCAACCTCACAAACCGCATAGGCATGATACTGATATGAGCCTGTCTCCAGCGCTATTGCTGCTGTATATTTCTTCGAACTGTTTTCTCCTTCTGTATCGGTATAGTAGTAGATGTCAGCAGACTCCTGCGGACAGGTTATCTCGAAAGACTGACCTGAATACATTACTGCAACATCGGGCGAGAAGACTGGAGCTTGTGGTATTACTGTCAGCGCAAACGAAGCCGTGCCCGCCAAATATTCATCAGTAGCTTGTGACGTCGCTGTAATGTTTGTAAAACCTACGCCGACGATATTCACCTTACCTGTTGCATCAACAGTTGCAACCGCTTCATTTGAGCTACTATAAGTCACCTCTAACTGACTGGGGTTATACAGTCGCGGTTGCTTATATCCTGTTTGACTGCTGGTATAGTTACCGCCTGCATCTGCTTCTGCTTGATATACTTGGTAGACGTATGCCTCGGTGTCTTCTATATAGTACAAGTCTGGTGCTGTACGGATGATGTAGTTGACAGTGACAGTATCGCTGCAGAAGGGAGCTCCCGTCACGTCATGTGCTTCTACCCAGGCATTGATTGTTGTGGTTGCATTGACAGCAAAAGGTGCTGTGTAATTTAAATCGGCTTCTAAAGGATCGTCACTCCGTTTATACCAGATAGATGCCGTCTGAGTATTAGCTGTTACGTAATCAGACGAAATAGTGACTGTCTGTGCCTCATTAAAACTACCAGGCTCAGGACTAACCGTGGGCGCGGGTGGAACGACGGTGACCTGCAGGTTACCCAGCATGCCGTCGGAATTCAGAATCTCATAATCCTCAGGATAGGTAGTGCCGAACTGTATGTTTGCCGTGAAGGTCACCTTGCCCGGGCCACTCGTAGTAAACACCCCTTCGTTCTCAATAACAGTCTTGTTGCCGATACTCGTCTCGTCAGCACTGAACGTGACTGTCATCCCATTGTCCAGCGCAGGAATGACCACGGGCATCTCAATCGTCTGGCCTACCACCGTGCTGAACGCCCTGGAAGCAAAGCCAAACAGCTTGCCCGTCACGTTCGCACTCTGAACGTCACCATACTTTGCGTATGCCGTAATGGTGCAGGCTCCCTTGAGGCTGACACCGGTTTCAAGCTCTGCCTTGGTGACGGGAACATCGTCGAGCGACGCATCGGCATAGTCGATGGAATAGTAGTATTCCGTGCCATCTGGATTGTTACCCCCACCCAGATAGAGCTTGTAGTTGTCATCCTCATCCATCGTGGCATGTATATTGGGAGTATATAGCTGCTTGACATTCTTATTGACGCCATTAGCCCAATAGCAGAGCCCATTCTCGTAGCTGGCAGTTGCATTGACAATAGGTTCATTGCTTGTAGTCATAAAAAGCGAACCGGGGTCGGTAGCTGATGTAGTGAAGGTAATGGTGTTGCCTGCCACACTGCTCTTAAATGCAACCCCGTTCTCATTAAAACAGGTGATAGAACTCTCACCTATCAGGTGAACTTTCAGGTTGGCTATACCGAATTCTATGGCATTGCCACTTCCCGACGTCAGTTCAGCATAATCCAGCGTCAACGTATTCGTTGACACATTATAAGTCACCTGCGGACGTTCTTCTTTATTATAATTGCCTGTAACATTCCCCGCATTCGCACTCGTCACCTGAACGCCGGCCACGGTGAGGTCGTAGTATTCTGCATCGGAAATGAGAACGTTTGTGCAATTCTCATCCCACTGTGCAGGCACCTCTGCAGGTGTGATTACCTTCAGCGGGCTCTCTACCACAACATTGGCAAAGCCTAAAATAGCACCAGTCTCATTGTTGATGCTTACTTTGCTTTCAGACTCGTTGTTGCCACCCTTGCGGAAAATCAGCCTTCCTTGTCCGTCACCTTCGTATTTAAAGTCTTTTACGGTATTATTATCGTCTACTACTTCTATTATCAACTCAGGCATCGTGGTTTTGATTTCGCTATTATAGCCGAAAGACTGCAGATGCAACGTGTGTGTCCCCGGGTAATAGGTCGTACCACCAGATTCAGGAGTAAGACTTGAAGAATTGATGTGAATGCCGCTCTGCCAAATCCCATAATACTCCACATAGGTCAAAGTAACATTTTTATAATATCCGCTACTCACGGTATAATGCCAGCCATCCTTCTCGGTAATGGGGGTTCCAGTTTCATCAAAGAATAGTTCCGAGGCAATGGTATATCTCTGAGCGATATTACTGATATCCGTAATTCCATCTACGTTCAATCTGCCAAAGTTCACTGATGTTTCATCTTCAGCTATATTCTCCGTGGTCAGTGTGAGTGTCCCCGATGCATCAGCATTGGTATAACTAAAAGCATAGGGAAGGGCCGAATTAACCGTGATGCTGTTGTATCCTTTCAGATGAACCTTCAAATTCTCAATACTACTGACCACAGCATACGTTTGCTGGTTGGACATGTCGATTGTCGCACCATTCAGCGTCAGGGTGTTCGTCGTGACATCAAACACCACACTTGGTGATGCAGTCTGGTCGCCTAATACGTTCGACGCATTCTCGCTTGTCACCTCAACGCCAGCAACAGAAATACCATAGCTTTGAGACCATGCTCCCATTGGCGTCAGCGCCATCAGCATGACCAGCAGGGGAAGCATCCGCCTGCCTGTCTTCAAGTGGTTAAGTAATAGTTGTCTCATACCTTTTCGTCTTAGTTATGTTAAATAATTTCAATTTTGCCTCAAATCTCTGGAAACTGCCTGTTTATCGGCATTTCGCTTCTCTGTGAGAGAAACGTTGATTCTCGAGGAGTAAAACGTTGATTCTCGAGGAGTAAAACGTTGATTCTCTCACAGAGAAACGACGTGTTGCTAAAACACGACCTTGCGGCCATTCAAAATGTAAAGTCCTTTCCGAGTGGGAACCGTCTGCAGACGGTGTCCGCTGACGGTGTAGAACACGTTGCTGAGACCCCGTTGCTGTTCTTTGCTCAGTATGGTTTCGATGCCTGTCACATCGCCGTTGTTGGGATTGGAGGGCGTTACCTCGCTAGAGCCGACACCCACGCTGCCCACGCCTACGGTTACGGTGGTCTTCTTGCCTGCGCGATGGTCGGGAGCGGAGACTTCAGTCTTTATGGGGCTATTGTTATAGACCAGCACATAGGCGGCATGCTCTAACTCGTAAGGAATCTCATAACGCGTCATCTTGGTGATGCCACCAGGGAAGATGATGGGTTCGGCTAAGCCTATGACAACACGCAACTCGGCATCCTTCTCCTTGCCTGTCATGCAGTCGATGATGACATTACCTGTTCCGGCGGGCACCATGAAGGTGATGCCGTCGAAGTAGGCAGCATAGCGACTACCACCTGGGCAGACATATACGCTGGGAAGGAAGTCGGCAGTTTTCCACTCCACCATAGAAGAACACAGGCGGATACCCTTAATCTCGTCGTCATAACCATCGCCATTGAGAGCCGTCAGCGTGTAGAGCACGTCATCATAGACGTTGTTATAAAATTGGGAAGGATTCTTGTCGGTGGGCACGCCAACGATACGCTCTGTCGCGCTCATGTTCACCAGCGGCTTGATGGGTGTGCCTATCTTCATGCTGGCACCGTCGGTACTACCGCTGATAACGCCAAGGTTCTGTTCATAAGTAAGATACTTTACGTTATAGATAGCGACGTGGGCAAATGGCGACTGACTCTTTGCCACCAGATAGAGACTACCCGGGTCGTTACCCTCGGTGGTAAACTTAAGCCGTGTCTGGGTGTTACTCACAGCAATCGGGCTGAACGTCTTACTCGTAAGGTTGTTTTCACCTTTCAGATAGATGGTAAAGCTGGCATACGACTCACCAATATCGATGTTTACTAAAGATGCTTCCATTTGAACATTATTAAGCACAAGCATACCCTTACCGTCGTACTGCATAGAGCCGCCGTCGCCCAGAATGTCCAGACGGTTCTCTGGGGAAACAGTAACGTCACCAACCTTCAGGTCGTAGATTTCTTCACTAGCCTCCTCGCCGTCATCGTAAACCACAGTGATGTTCTCAATGTAGTAATCGACCACGCCATTTCCTAATGAAGAAGACACCGTCACATAGTTGTCCTCATCTTCAAAATCAAACTCTAATGTCGCCATTGAGAGATTAGAAACAGAACCTTGATACTGATTGATGTTCGTAATGGGTACATACCGTTGCTTCCCGTTGACGTCAACGTAGGCATCTGAGCTATACTCGGGAGAGACCAGATAGTCGCCGACACCCACAGTCACGACTACCTGCACCAGCTTTGTGTAGTATTTGGATGAGACCAGTTTTAAACTGGAACCATCAAAAGTGCTTACCTTAGCCGTCATACCAGGGTAATAGCTGTCCGACTCAAACGATTCGCTTACAAGCTTGCCCTGCACACAGAGGGGCAAAAGCATCAGCAATAAGAAGAGTAGATTTTTTTTCATAATTTATGGATTTATTGTTGTATTAGTTATCACAGTTATCGTCACTACGTCAACTCATAAGGTCCTGTAGGTGTGGTGCGCTTTAGCACTTCCAGCTGGATGTCAACACCAGGGACGATGCCATAGCTGCGCAACACGCTCTCGACCGTCTTTCGCGCCAGCTCCGGATGGTTGTTCTCCTCACTCAGATGGCAGAGCCAGACGTTCCTGAGGTCTTGTGACATATTCTCGGCAACGGCAATGCCGCAGTCGCGATTGTTCAGATGACCCGTACCCGAAAGGATGCGCTCCTTAAGAAACTGAGGATAAGGACCGTCCTGCACCATCTCGATGTCGTGGTTGGCCTCAATAATCAGGTGACGGGCACGCTGTATGTACTGCTTCATCTGTTCTGTCACATGACCGGCATCCGTAATGATGCAGAGGTTCGTACCACCCGCCTCGATGAAGTAACCCACATTGTCACTGCTGTCGTGAGGCACAGCAAACGGCGTCACCAGGAAGTCGCCTATCTGTTCCGTGCGGTCTTTCTCGATGTAGTGCTTCATGTCAGGAGCCAGCTTCCTCGTCACGCAGTAGTTGCGGTTGATGCCCTCGTGAACCTTGTGTGTAGCATAAACGGGCAGCGCCAACTCATGGCTGATGGAACCCACGCTCTTTATATGGTCAGCGTGGTCGTGGGTGATGAGGACATGACGTACCTGCTGAAGACTGACGCCATAATTGCGACAGTCTTTCTTGAGGCCCCGCAAGCCCACACCTATGTCAACGAGCAGCGCATCAGTCGGTGTTGCCAGATAGTAGCAATTGCCGCTGCTGCCACTGCCAAAAGATATCAATTTCAGCATGCTTTATATATATTTGATGCAAAGATACGACAAAAAATCGAGATATGGTGAAAAATGGGGTTAAATCACTAAAAATAAAGGGATTTTTATGA
>ERZ842401.2231-NODE-2231-length-26186-cov-9.244001_pt1 | contig 26186 bp, 26 predicted proteins | sample MGYA00521270_ERZ842401 | MGnify/ENA primary metagenome ERZ842401 (study PRJEB31892, sample SAMEA3878208) | bioreactor metagenome | biome: Moose rumen | place: Sweden | collected 2011-10 | study: EMG produced TPA metagenomics assembly of the PRJEB12797 data set... | reverse complement strand
GGATGATGGTATTATCCGAACTTAGAGAAAGAGGAGTAAAGGACATTCTGATAGCCTCTGTTGATGGATTAAACGGATTCAGTGAAGCAATAAAGGGTATTTATCCTGATACAGAAATACAACGCTGTATTGTTCACCAAATACGCAATAGCAGCAAATTTGTACCTTGGAAAGATAGAAAACAATTCTGTGCGGATATGAAGAAAATCTACAATGCAATTAATGAAGAACAAGCACTAGTTGCATTTGAGGAGTTTTCAGAAAAATGGGGCAAAAAATATCCTTATGCAATACGGAGTTGGGAAAATAACTGGAATGAGCTAATGACATTCATGAAGTATCCTGCCGAGATACGTAGACTCATTTATACCACAAATCCTATAGAGGCTTTCAATAGGGGCATTCGGAAAGTTACAAAGACCAAAACTTCATTCCGAACAACCGATAGCCTGTTCAAGCTTTTATACCTTGTATCACGAGATATAGAGGAAAAATGGACAGTACCGATTCAGAATTGGGGCTTGATATTGAATCAGCTTATGGTATATTTTGAAGGAAGGATTTGACGGACGAAAATATGAAATGGTATTTTCGCTATCGCTCAAATACCATTTCATATTTAGGAACTTTTTCAATTTCATTAAAATTTGTTAAACTCCCTGTACAATACAGAAGTCATTTATTACTTGCCTCATGAACGTCCTTTTTTTACTTTGTCTAGTTTTTAGGGTTCAGTTCATTTATCGGATGCCTTTTTTTTATATTGTTCGTTATTATGTAAAAATCATTCTTTTAAATGGTAAAATTTTATTTTATCAGGTTTATAATGTATGTATGGATAATAATACCCCAAAAACAGGTTTGAATAATATTTTTACCAGAGAATTCGGTTTTTCTCCGGTTAATCCTGTTAATCCTTTTAACGGCAGTAGTTCGTCTGTTTCTTTTCCCCGGAAGCAAAAAAGGTTAAACGGTTATGATTCGACTATTTTAAATAATTCAAAGTTTGATGATGTTGAAGAACAAGAACTGAGTATAGATTACAGAATAAAAGAAAAAGAGCAGTCGATTAAAGCTTTGGATGAAAAAATAAAACTTGCTGATAATTATGGAACCCAAAATGAAGCATTGGGCTTGAAAGCAAAAAGGCAGAGATATCTTCAGGAGCTTTCTTCTCTGCAAAAACAACGTTTATATGGCGGGCGTGTATTAGGTGACAGCAAAGTTGTATCAGAACAGTTGAAGCAAAGAATGCCTTTTATATACAGAGTTCAGTCTTTTATTTCTCGAAATATTCTGGCTAAAATTTCCAAAAAAGTAAATTCTGTTGTTACATTGAGCGATTCTCTCGAACAATTATCAGAAATAAGCAAAAGTGTTGATGAATTAATGGATATGAATATTCCTTATGGAGAAAAAGGGCAAAGTTATGAAAAACTTACTCAGTATCTAAACAAGGCAAATACCATTCATTCAAAAATTTCTAAAAATCTAAGATATTAATTAGCTGTTTATATCTTTAACCAAATCTTTTATATGTTTTTTTATGGCAGGCGTTATAAGCAGATCAGGTTCAGACATTGCAAAGTCGTCTAATGTTGTAATAGCTTGTTTTTTATTTCCTGCCTGTTCCTGTAAAAGTCCCAGCATAACTTTTGCTAAAGGATTTTTACTCCCTTCTTTTTGGTATTTTGATAATTGTTCCTGTGTTTTACCAAGTTGTGCATAGCATTTTGCTAAATTTTCGTAAAATTCAAAATTCAGGCTATATTGTTTAATTGCATCTTCAAAACACTGTTGTGCCAGTTGAGGATAGCCAATTATTAAATACGCCTTACCTAAGTTGTTTTTGTAAACAGCAGTTGCCTGAGCATTAGGATTTAAACTTATGGCAATTTTGAATTCCTGAATCGCTGCATAATAGCATTTTTCTTCCATATAATTTATACCGACATTATTATGCAGCCATGCGTTTTTTTCAGGATCAATTGTATATGTAACTATTGTCCCGGGTTTCGCCATTACGGATATTGAAATCATGAGTAAAAAAAATGTCAGTAGTATTTTTTTCATATAAACCTTTTAATAATTATTTAAGATTATTCAATATTTAATTCAAAACCTTCATATGCCATATAAACATTCTTTTCTTTAGATGTATATAATTCTTTTATTCTGTCAAGTTTAACATCATCATAAGAAGGCTCATAATGGAAGAATACAAGATTTTTTGCATTGCTTTGGTGCATAGCTTCTAATGCCATATCATATGTAGAATGCCCAAAACCTTGTTTTGGAGAATGCGGGTTCATATAATCTTCGGATGTATATTGAGCATCATGGATTAATAAATCACAATTTTTGGCAAACCGGATAAATTTTTTGTCTCCGCCAAAATAGCATTCCTTGTCTGTTGCATAAATTACGGATTTCCCTTTGTAGCTAATTTTATATATCATTACACCATTTTGGGGATGTACATATGATTTATAAAATGTTACCAGTACATCATCATCTTGTTGGCATATTTCATCTTTTTTTATCAATTCAGGTGAAGAATTTGGTCTGAATATAACTGCGTAATCATCACATATATTGTGAATTTTTAATTTGCAATTAATTTCGTGTATATCAAGCGGAAATGTTTTTCCAAATACAAGATTGGAAAGGTTTTCTTTTAAATCAGATTGCTCATTGCCGTCTCCGAAAATGTTAATTTCGGCATTTGGGATATGTATGGGCTTAAAAAATGTAAGACCAAGCAAGTGGTCCTGATGAATATGAGATAAAAATATGGCTGTATTTATCGCAGTACGTTTTTCTGTTTCAAGAGAAGAAGAAATATATTGTTCTATTAATTCATCTCCGGCTTTTACAATTCCGGTTCCTGCATCTAAAATAATTACATGCTCTCCGGCATTAATTTCTACACAAGAAGTATTCCCTCCGTATTGCAGAAATTTTTTATCAGCAACCGGAAAACTGCCTCTTACACCTCTGAATTTAACTTTAAATCTTTCCATTTTCACTGCCTTATCTTTTTATTTCATAAATTCCGTTACGTTCTTTTTCTTCTCCTGTGTATATAGAAGATGCAATAACAAGTAGTTTAGCCATTTTCTGAATTGTTTTTTCTCTTGTTTCCAGCCATTTTAATTCAAAAACGGTCTTATCTTTATAGTTTTGAACTGAAATTAGTCTAAAAGCATTCGGGTAGGAAACTAATGCCGGAGTGTTAATATACAAAACATTGTCGTGCTGAACAGCTCTTGTTGCGTGGTAATGTCCCTGAAAAACTCCTATTGGGTTTTTATAGCTTTCTATCAATCCCATAACCTGAGATGCGTTTTTTAGTCTGTGATTAGGACTTGCAAACGGTTCAATAAGGGGTACATGCATAAATATTAGCGCTGTATCATTTTTTGATCTGTCGAGTTCTTTTTTTAGCCATTTTAATTGTTTTTCGTCAATATACCCCTGAGAAGTTATTTCGGTTGTTATTATGTCATCAAGAACTATTACTCGATATCCCTTTTTAGGAACAAAGGAGTAATATGGATTGTCAAATGTAAAATCAGGGTTTGCCTCCCTAAGCATCTTTAAATACAAATTTGTATCTAAATATCCTCCGACACATCTGTCGTGATTGCCAAATGCAAAGTACCACGGGTAATTAATATTTTGAATATGCGGTAATACAGCTTTTAATTCTTTTTCAAACGGTTTGTCAATCAAATCTCCGGTAATCATTACAAAATCAATATCTTTTTGTTCGTTAATTTGATTGACGGCATCATCTAATAATCTTGGAGATTCCCCTATCATTTTGAAAGTTGTGTTAGAACCGTTTTCAAGAAAATGTATATCACTGATTTGTATAAATCTCAGTGCCGCAGAATTGCTGCACGCCTGCAAACCCCACATTAAAGCAACCGTCATGCAAATAGTTACAACAGTGTTTGTAAACTTTGACAGCCAGCTATTAGATTTGGTACGGGTATGGTTTTTTTTCTGATGTCTCATTATTTTTATTTTCCAACAGTTGCTTTACTTCATTATATTTCATTTCTAAATATTTATCATCATTAGATAAGAGGATTGCGCGATCAAAATCTGTTAAAGCCTGTGCATAATTATTCAGCTCAATATTACATAATCCCATATATTCGTAAATTTTTGAAGTTTGAATATCATTTAATAGGTTTTCGAATATTTTCAATGCGTCATGATAAGAACCAAGTTTGTATAAAATTTTAGCCTGATCAAATTTATATTCAGGACAATCATTCAATTTTCTTGCTATATCATTGTCCGTTTTTGCCTGAGTAAGCATTCCAAGCTCAAATTCTGCGCGGGATTTCATTGCATATGCCAAATCATCTTCAGGATTGAAGGTTAAATATTTATCTAATGGATTTATTGCACTGTTAAATTGTTCCATTTCAAATAAAACGATTGCAGTTCCCAAATATGCAGGTGCAAAATCATTCCTTGCTGATGATGCTTCATTGTATGCATTTAAGGCATTTTTATATTCCTTTTTTGAACGATAAAAATTCCCTAAATAATAAAAGGCAAGATATGCATTATTATCACCTGTCGCTTTAACAAGTGTATTCCACTCCTTTGTTTCATCTCCGATTCTTTTATATTCCATTGCCTGCCTTACTAGAGGTGAAACATTGTCTATAAATGATTTGTTATCTTTAGATATTACATGGTTTAAGCCGTTTTTCAAATCCATTGCGTGTTTATTAGATGGATTAATTTTTAAAATTTTTTCCAAATATTGCATTGCAGAATTATAATCTCCTACTACACAATAATTTGCAGCGATATCTAAATAATCATCTTCTATTTCGCTTGCAAAAGCAGGGATGCAGCAGCTCAGCGTAAAAATAAAAGTTAGTGATAATAATATCTTCTTCATATTGGTATTATATCATAGATTTGTAAAATTAACAGATTTATGCTACTATCAATATGTGTTGAAATTTTGTAAGGAGATTTATTATGCGACCGGAAGAGAGAACATTTGTTGCAATTAAACCTGATGGGGTGCAAAGGGGACTTGTTGGAGAAGTTATTAAAAGATTTGAGACAAAAGGTTATAAAGTTACTGCTTTAAAAATGCTTCAGGTTACTGATGCTCAGGCAAAGGCTCATTATGCAGAACATGAAGGGAAACCGTTTTATCCAAGGCTTATCAGATATATTCAAAGCGGTCCTGTTGTTGCAATGGTCGTTGAAGGTTATAACGCGGTCGCAGGTGTAAGGCATCTTATGGGTTCAACTGATCCTGATAAGGCTGAAGTAGGTACTATTCGTGCAGATTTTGCACAAGTTATGGAATATAACGTTGTTCACGGTTCCGATTCAGTTGAAAGTGCAGAACGTGAGATTGCTATATATTTTAATGAAAACGAAATTTATGACGATAGAAAATGTATGTCTGAATTAGTTACTGAATATTTAGATGCTGATTAATACAGATTTATAAAAGTTCAGATGGTATGTGCGGAAATTCTTTTTGGATTTCCGCTCTTTCTTTGTTATAGCGTCTTCCTGCGTTGGTTCCTGCTTCATTTGCTTTTATTTCTATAAAGTTTTTTCTGTATTTTTCTCGGTTTTCTGCAACAGTAACATAATTTTTTATGGAATCTGTGTATTCCTGAGCCTCTTTTTTTAATTTATTTGGTAAATCCCTGAACAATTCATATATTTTTTCTTCCCAGTCAGTTACTCCGCCTTTGGTGTTGCGTGCGTGAAGATAAAATTGCCATCCGTGTTCTGTTTCATGTCTTGCGGTTGTGCAAACTTCTGATTTTGATTTATATTTATGCCCGATAACAAAATTGACTGTTCCGTCATTAGGGTCAAACATTGCTTTAGTTAATTCTTCTTCCCGATTTTGTGCAACGTAAGCCGGATTAATGTCAATTCTTTTATTTTTAAGCCCGCGTTCTGTTATAAATTTTTGGGTAAATGCAGTTTTGGAATCTTCAATATCCAAAGCTCTAATTCCCAAAAAAGAATCATTTTCAGGCATTTTTGCACATTGTTCTGTTATATTGTTTTTGTTTATTTTATGGCTGTTTAAGGTATCTACTGTAAATTTTAGAAATTTTTTGGGGCGATTTGAAATTTTTCCGTTTTTTAAGTGCGGAAATTCCGTAAAAGTGTGTGTTTCTTTTTGCGGTTTTAATAAGTTGGTTTGCTTTACCTGTGTTAAAATACGTTCTCCCGTTTCGATATTTTCGCTAAAATGATTAGTAAAAAATTTAACAGGATACCATATCAAAGTCCTTTTTTGACCGTTATTTGTCATTTCAAGAAATACTTTTTTCAGAACTCTTGGCAGAGAATATTCTTTTATGTGTGTTGAAGTTACAAATTCATCTTCTCCAATTACGTTCTCTCGTTTCAAATAGATGCGATTTTTATATGGTTTGTCTGAAAAATTTATTGCACGTTCGACAATCTCTCCCTGTGAATTTCTAAATGTAGTGATTTTTCTTACAATGTGCTGATTGTTTTTATTACCAACGATAATTTCATCAACTGTCATTGCACTTTGATTTAATAATCTGAGGGCGTCCCCTTTATATTTGCAATAGGGTAATCTTTCTATTTTAGAGATTAAATAATATCCGTTTGCCATGTTCGCTATAAAAAACGTAAAAAAAAATTTTGCCGTTTAAAATTTTATTTTTTACAGATTGCTAAAATTGACATAATATGTGATTTATGTTAGATTTCACCTATGTCGAAAAAGATTGTCTTTAAAACATTTGTTACTTTAATTATTATTATTTTCACAGTTTTCTTATGTAAAAATTTTCATAAATTATCTCTTGTTATAACTTCTTTGACAAATGTTTTTAAAGTATCTGTTTATACGGAAGATTTAGTAGTACACAATACGCACAGAGGTAATGCTACATATGATACCGTTTCATATACCTGGGACAGTGAAAGGCAAAAGCATTCATGGAAATATTATAACGGACTTATGATGAAAGCCTTTTTGCTCAATGATTCTAATAAAAGTTATGTAGATAAATTTTATGATGATAACATAACAGAGGAAGGATTTGTAAACAGCAGACGTAATCGTAATAATTATTACAGAGAAGGTACGCTTGATGATGTTGCTCCGGCAAGGACATTGTTTTATTTATCAGATTCTCCGAATGCTGAAAAATATAAGCTGAATTTACAATATGTATATTACAATTTAACTCAGCAGCCTACTCTTACGAATGTCGGAAATAATTATATTCATAAGACAAATAACAATTCCTGGTCAAAATATCCTTTTGGTTTGGACGGATTATATATGGCTTTGCCGTTTACGCTTGAATATGAAAAATATATTTTAAAAGAGTCTAATCAGGAAACATTTGATGAAGTTTTTCGCAGAATGCACTGGGTTGCACAAAATCTTCGCAATCCGGACGGATTGTATTACCATGGAGTTGAAAAAGACGGTAAAACAAAAAACGGTTATGTATGGTTAAGGGCTGTTGGTTGGTATGCAATGGCTCAAATTGATATCATAAATTTATTTCCTGATGGGGAGCAAAAAGATACTTTAATCGCCGATTTGACTTCGTTTTTTGATGCGATGCTAAAATATCAGGATCCTGAAAACGGTATGTGGCGTAATGTTGTATATGAAAATAGTGAAAATTTAAAATGTAATTATTTTGAATCTTCAGGTTCCGCAATGATGGCTTATACCCTAATGTACGCATATTTAAAAGAATATGTTAAAGATAAAAAATATGCTTATGCAGGTCTGAAAGCCTTTAATGGAGTTGTAAATAAAAATTTAGTCAGATATGGTATTGATCACTATAAATTAACTTATACATATAAAAGTGCAATAGTTAATGATAGTCCTGAAAGATATTGCATATGTGCTAATTATGTCGAAGATGAAGCTAAAGGAGTTGCTCCTTTAATTATGGCATCAGGACTTGTCCGTAAAACATTATTCAAACTATTGTTTAATAATTATTAGTTTGATAAGGTGTGTAAGTTAAATAGTTATAAAAATATGATTCGTTTTTATATAGTGCGGAACAATCCAGATTATATGCTGCACAGTTTTGCAAAAAATTATCTCTTAATTTAATATCTTTAAAATATATTTCAATAAAAGGACCTCTGGCTTTACGATATTTAAAATCTGATCTTAGTATATTAAAAGGTACTTTTGTCTTTGCGATTTTATAAGGATTAACTTGAATGATATACATTGGTTCTTCTATTGCAAAGTATTGGCTTTTGTATGCTCTGTATGGATGATACATAAAATATTGGTTATCTATGTTTTCAAAGGATTTATACTTTTTGGTTTGCATTGTTCTGTCAAATGTATCGCTATCCATAAAAATTATGTCATAATTCCCAAACAGAAACATTGTTCTGCTTGGAACAATATATATTGATGTATTGCTTGCATTATCAAAAAAAGCTTTCATATCTTTGGTTAAATAGGTGTATTGGTTTGTAAAATCTTCCTCGTAATAAGGATTACTGAATATATCTGAGAAGAAGATATTTGTGTTTTGGGGGACATTAAGAGTTTTAAATATATTTTTTACTTTTACTCTGGTGTCATCTTGTCCTACAATTTTATAAAAATGAACTGCATTTATGCAATGGCTGATGAGTAATAATGATAATACGGTTAAGCATCCTGTGTATAATATTTTGTAAGGTTTGTACTGCTCACAATAATTTACAAGCAGGCCGAAACATATTGCAACAAATGGAATAAACGGTAACATGTAACGTAAAAATACAAGCATAGATAAGCTCATAAATGCATAAAAGATTATTGGAAAGAGTAAAAACGCGAATTTTTCTTCTTTCCTTATTTGTTTATCTTTTACTAAAAACATTGCACCCAAAACAGCCCCAATAAACTGAACTGTTCCTATGGCATTCGGAATACTGTGAAAAATATGAAAATTAAAAGGTGCTGCATCATCTGCACTCGAATGCCCTAATTTAAATGCATGGTTATATTCCTGACTGAAATCTTCCCAAAAATGCGGAAAGTTTATTAATATAAACGGATTTGTAATAAAAAATGAAAATGCCGCACTTAGTGATAATAATAAAGAATTAAAAATGAAATCCTTTTTTGATTTTCTTGTTAAAAATAGCATAAAAGCAGGTACAAGGATAATTATTGCCCCGTTATATTTTGTTGAGGCACATAAGCCTGATAACAAGCCCAGAATTATAATATTCATTTTTGTATATTCATTTTTATTCTGAATAAAGTATAATGTAAAAAATATAGTCATTACACATAAAGACGCCAAAGGAATATCAACAGCAAGATGATGTGAAAGATTCATCCAGACATAAGATGTTGCAAGAATAAATCCTGCAATAAATGACGGAAATATTTTTTTATTTGTCAGGATGTATGCAGTTAAAAATGTAAAGCAAACTCCAATAGCCGCAAAAATATTATTTATTATGAGTGCAGGCATCATAAAGGAAATTTCTCCTATCGGAGTTTTAATTATATCTTGTATAAATAGTTTTGAAAAATCGTCGAAATTGTTTACTATATGTATTGCTTTAAGAATTAAATAAAATATTGCGTATGCGATTGCCTGTATGTCAGAAACGAAGCTGGGTTTTTTGAAAAATTCAGGGCTCCCGGAATTATAAAACATATTCAGAGTTTTGTGTACACAAAAATCTCTGAAGTAATATTCGTGACCACCATGTATCCCCAGCACAAAAACAATTGTGCCCAGTATAAATAACGAAATTAAAACTTTATTTCGATTTGACATTATTGCTCGCTCCTTATGTACATTCTGTTAAAATATGTAGGCTTATAATTATTTTTTATAACAGGATTTTTAATGTCTAAATATTTTGTATATATTATTTTAGGTTTATAAATTTCAATATCTTTATATATATCGTATTCTTTTGGTCTTAGCATTCGAAATGTTTCAGCGACCCCTTGTGGTCTTATTGAAAACCAAAAATAATCTACGTCTTGCCTAAACAGATTGAAATATATACTGCCATCATATACCCTGTCATTTTGATTTGTCATATATAAAACATAATTTATCTGGGATATTTGTCGCAATGATTTTCTTACATGTATGTTTGTATAGAAAAATGATGCAGGGAATAATAGTGCGAACAGCAATATAACAAAAGTATTTTTATCCAAAAAACGAATTCTTTTGATTGTATTTGCTGCAATCATTGCTATAAACGGGACTGCCGGAACGTAATATTGCTTATTTGGAACATTTATGAAAAATACACTCAAATACAGAAATATTGCAATAAAACCTATTTCTTTCTGTCTGAGTCCTTTTAAACAAAATATCCCGAGCAGACCTAAAGTATATAAAATATCATTCTCAAAAAATATCAATCGGATATTTCCCAAAGGGGAGAATTTTTCTATAAAATTATAATTTATAGTAAAATTAAAAAACCAATAATCCTGAAAACTTATTGACTTGAGCGCAAAATAAGTGATAAACGGAATTAGTGTAAGCCCCATAGTGATAAAATATATAATTAAATCTTTGACAGATATTTTTTTTAAAAGTACTCTTACAGACAAAATTATAAATATTGTAAATATATAAAAAACTGCTTTTGGTAAAACCGCAAAGCTCAAACCCGCAAGTATCGCACTTATTATAAGTGAACTTCTTTTAATTTTTATATTTTTATATAAAAATGCAAGTGAAAACATAATTAACATTATATATAGTGTGTCGGGACGAATTTCTGTTAATTTGTCCGTAAAAAATGTGCAGGAGAGCAATAATATTGCCATAAGGTATTTTGATTTCCCAAATACATTCTTAGAAATTAGAAATGAAGCATAGACAATCCCTAAAAACAGTATGTAGCAATAAATTTTGCACACATACAATGAATTTATTGAATCAGAAAAATACTTTATCAAAGGTATCATTGTAATATGAAAAAAAGGGGGCTTTTGTTGAAAAAAATCAAGATAAATTGCCTGCCCTTGCATAATTTTCCACGAAGTATGAACTGCTTCAAATTCATCATGGTCGTAATATTGATTTATGCACAGAAGAAAACTTATAACCAACATTGCAACAAGAATAATTATTTCAATAATTGTTTTTAATTCAATTTTTTTGCAAATCTTTTCCATGTTTGTAAAATAATGACCAATATGTAATAATGTGATTATATCATATAATATTGCATCTTACAAATGTTAAATAGTTGCTTATTACTATATTATTTTGATAATATGTAAAAAAGGAGAAATGAGAATTGTTAAGAGGTAAAAAAATAGTAGTTGTTATGCCTGCGTACAATGCTGAAAAAACACTAAAGCAGACATATAATGAAATTCCGAAAGATATTATTGATGAAATTATTTTAACAGATGACAAATCATATGATAATACTCCTGAGTTGTCTAAAGAGTTAAATATAACAACAATTGTTCATGAAAAAAATAAAGGATATGGCGGTAACCAAAAGTCTTGTTATAAGGCTGCATTGAATGCCGGTGCGGATATAGTGATTATGCTTCATCCGGATTATCAATATACGCCTTCTCTTATTCCGGCTATTGCTTCAATGCTTGCATTCAGCCCTTATGATGTTGTAATTGCTTCAAGAATGCTGTCCCATGCACTTAGTGGCGGTATGCCTTTGTATAAGTATGTATCCAATAAATTCCTGACAGCATTTGAAAATTTGTTTTTGCACCAGCATTTATCAGAATATCATACCGGATACAGGGCTTTTACAAGAGAAGTTCTTGAAAAGCTCCCATTAGAAGATTGTAACGATGATTTTATTTTTGATAATGAAATGCTTGCGCTTGCATGTTATTACGGGTATAAAATAGGGGAAGTAAGCTGCCCGACAAAATATTTCCCTGAAGCATCTTCTATAAGTTTTTTACGTTCATGTAAATACGGATTTGGAGTTTTGGGTGTTTCAATAAAATATTTTCTTGCCCGTACAGGTTTGTATAAATCCAAAATTTTCAGGCAAGATGCTAAGAAATTAAATTTACAGTCAGAATTAAATTATTATCACAAACATAGTGATCCGCAATAGAAAGGACATAAGATGAGTGCAAGTATATCTGTTGTAGTACCTGTTTATAATGAAGAAGATAATTTAAAGCTTTTACATGAAAAAATTTCTGATGTGTTAAAAAATACCGACAGGGAATTTGAGATTATCTATGTTGATGATTTTTCAACGGATAATAGTTTTGAAATTCTGAAAAATTTAAAAGATGATAATACTAAAATTGTAAAATTCAGACGTAATTTTGGACAAACTGCCGCAATGCAGGCAGGGATTGATAATTCACGGGGGGATATTATTATAACCCTTGATGCAGATTTGCAAAATGATCCTGCTGATATTCCAAAATTAATTGAAAAATATGAACAAGGGTATGATTTGGTCAGCGGTTGGAGAAAAAAAAGACAAGATAATGTAATCAGAACTTTTCCGTCAAAGATTGCGAATTTTTTAATTTCCAAAATTACTGGCACCGGATTACATGACACGGGATGTACTTTAAAGGCATATAATGGTGAAGTTCTCAGAAGTATTAATCTTTTTGCTGATCATCACAGATTTATTCCTGCAATTTTTGCTCAATACAGTAATAAAATTACTGAATTGGAAGTCGAACATCATCCAAGAATTTACGGTAAAAGTAAATATAATATCTTTAGAGTTTTCAGGGTCATTGTGGATCTGTTGGCTATTGCGTATTGGAGAAAATATAAAAGTAAACCCATGTATTTTTGGGGCTTTTTAGCTTTGGCATTCTCGCTTATTGCTTTGGTTTCATTTGTTTTGTTGATTTTAAATTTATTGATATTTAAGTTGTTTTTATTAAATATTATTTATTCTGTCTCATTTGTTTTATTTTTGTTAAGTAGTTTAGTGTCATTTGCGACAGGATTAATTTTTGAAAGTATTTTGAAAGTAAATTTAGTGCAAAATAAAACTCAGTACTATACGATAGAGACTGTATTATGAAAAAAAAATTAAAGTTCTATATAAAACTTTTTTTTGGTATTGGTATCCTTGTTTTTTTATTTAGCAGGACAAGTGTACAGGAGTTTGTTAACCTCCTTGGGAGTGCAAATTATATTTTCTTTGTATTTGCGGTTGTTTTGTATGTGATAGGACAGGTAATTTCTGCCCAAAAATGGATGATTATTTCTCAGAGATTGCAATTTGAAAATACATTCAGGCGATATATCAATTTATATTTCTTAGGAATGTTTTATAATATGTTTTTGCCAACGAATATTGGCGGGGATATTATAAAAGTTACCAAATTGAAAGATGATAAAGAATTTTCAATAAAACGTTCAATTATTTCCGTTATGTCTGATCGTATTACGGGGGCATGTGTTCTTGTATTGTTTATTTTGTCAGGATTTCTTTTTTATAACAGTTCAAGAATAATAAATATCGTTAATGGAGTAATCATCTTGTCTTCTTTGTCAGGTATTGCGTTTTTTGTATATATAATGAAAAATGAAAATTTAATCCCTGAGAAATTTAAAAATGTTTATGATTTGATAAAATTATTATGTGAAAAAAAATGTATATTTAATATTACGGTTTTATCATTAATTTTTCATTTGTTTTTAATTGTTATACATTATTGTATTGCACACATGTATAATTTTAATATTCCGTTTGCATATTATTTGTTGTTGTATCCGATTACTGCAATAGTTGCATCTTTACCGTTATCTATTAATGGGATCGGATTAAAAGAATTTGTGTATGTTTATATGCTGAAAATATTTGAGATTGATACTTCTGAAGCAGTTTTGTTTGCCATGACTTTCAATATGGTAATTTTATTTGCAAGTGCATTAGGTTTTATTCCTTATATTTCAAGAGATAAAAAAACAGAGCAAAATTAATTATTATTTTAAGTCTTTTTGTTTTAACATTGGGATATGAAAGCCGAAATTTTACACAGAATAAGAATTGAACGCTATATATTCGGAATTATAATGGCATTTATAATGGTATTTGTATCTGAAATCAGCGGAGAAAGTGAAATTATTTTCCCTGAAATTTGTGCTTTAACTATCGGTGCATGGATAAGTGAACAGCAGCCGTGGCAGGCAAATAAAAGAAGAATATTTTTTCTGATGTCAGTTGCGGCATTATTTGGAATTATTGTTGTTCGTTATATTCATTTGCCGTTAATATTTCAGGTTTGTACTTGTTTTGCATTTACCGGTTTTATACTGACTTTATGCAGAACAAACTTTGTTCCTATTATTTCAGCATGTATTTTGCCTGTGTATTTGCGAACTGAAAGTTTTATTTATCCTGTTTCGGTTTCTGTAATGGCCTTAATAATTATTATTGCTCAATGGCTGATGGAAAAATATCATTTTCGTCCTGTAAATCAGTTTGAACCTTGTAATTTTGATGCGAAAATACAAATTATAAAGTGGTCAAAATTGTTATTAATATTTGGTTTAATTGCATTAATCCCTTTTAAATTGCATAAAATATATTTTTTAGCACCGCCTTTAATTGTTATGTTTACCGAATTATCAAATGTTAATAGTCCTGCAAGAAATAAGCCGCTTTATATTGTAGGCCTTATGAGCTTTTCCGCTCTTATCGGATGTGCTATAAGATTAGTGTTAAATATGTATTTAGGTGTTCCGCTTTTTGTATGTACGGCAATTGCCTGTTTTTTACTGTTTATTGCAATAGACCGATTAAAATTATTTTTTCCTCCTGCCGGTGCAATTTTGTTAATTCCAATGATTTTAAATCCGGATTATCTTATTGAATTTCCTGTTGAAGTATTTTTGGGCGCATCTGTATTGTGTCTTTGTGCCGTAGTTATGTTCAAGAATGGGCAAACGGCTTAATTTGCAATATCTTTTTCAATATATAAAAAGTACTCTTGTAATTTTTTGTAGCTATCTTCTTTAATCAGTACTCCGCGGTATTTTGACGCATTAGGAACAGATGAAATATAAAACGGATAAAATTTTCTGAAAAATTTTACTCCGACTTTTTCTCCCCGCAGGTCTATTTCTTGTTGAAGGTGTTGCTTCATTATATTTAATTTTTCATAAATTGTAGGAGGCGGCAAGACTTCACCTGTATTAAAGTAGTGATCAATTCTGTATAACAGTGACGGATCTCCTAATACTCCGCGACCGATGGCTATTCCATCCGCACCGCTTTGACTAATACATTCGATTGCGCTTTCAACACTATTCACATCCCCGTTTGCAAAAACCGGAATATCTACATTATTTTTTAAATCTTTAATTTTTGCCCAGTCTGCTTTGCCAGAATACATTTGCGCTCTTGTTCTCGCATGTAGTGTTATAAATTCTGCTCCTGCTTCTTGCATTTTCTGCCCGTATTCAACGTAATTCATTTCAGCCGCAGTATAACCAAGGCGAAATTTTACACTTACCGGTAAATCAGTTCCTTCTTTTACTGCCTGAACTATATCATAAGCAAGTTCAGGTTCTCTCATTAATGCACTGCCATCGTGCCCGCAAACAACTTTTCGGACAGGACAGCCCATGTTGATATCAATTATGTCTGCGACTTCGGATAATCTTTTTGCGGCGTCTTTCATCATATATGGTTTATGTCCGCAAATTTGGTATGCAATCGGGTGATGCGTATTATCAAGCATTAAAATATCTGCTTGATTGCGGTTTTGAGCCAAAAATTCAGAGCTAATCATTTCAGTAGTTATTAAACAATTTTTGCAATATTGCCTAATCATACTCCTGAGCACATAATCAGTAATACCTGCCATTGGGGCAAGAGATACTTTTGATTTAAGAATATTTAAAACTCTATTTTTTTGCGGCTGTGTTTGTTGCATTTTCTTTTAGTTCTTCTGCTCTGGCTTTTGCATATTTTTTGTAATCATCATCCGGGACATCTGAATTGGCGTACAATTCATAATATTGCGCAGCTTCTTTGTATTTTTTCAGAGCATCATAGTTAGATGCTATCATATAATTGCATATCGTAAAATCTTTATTCAATTCATAAGCTTTTTTAAAATCTGCTATAGCTTCATTATGTTTTGCTTTTGAATCGTATATCATAGCTCTGTAGTATAACGCATAATCATTATTTGGATTTTTTGCGATTAATTTATTGAAATCCGGCAGACATTCATCATATTTTTCAGCTTCAAATTTTGCAATTGCATCATTGAGAAGATTTGCCATATCCATATCATCTATTGATTTCAAATATTCAATAGCCTGTTTATTATTTTTGTTAAAGGTTATCGCTTTACCCAGATAATTTTTCGCATTTTCGTAATCTTCTTTTTCTCCGTATAAAACTGCAATGTAATAGGCAATATCTGAATCGACTTTTTTAAGATCTAATGCTTTTTTATAGTATTCAATCGCTTTATCCCTGTCGCCAAGTTGTTGATATGCAGTTGCTGCTCCAATCATAGTATTTGCACTTTGCGGTGTAATTGATAAGTACATTGCTGCTGCCGCTTCATATTGTTTATTATCAAATAATGTTGCAGCTTTGGACATTTTACTGTCTGTTTGCATATTTTCAATATTTTTAATATTAGATGCTATTGTGCTGTCATTCGGATATTTTATCTGCGCAGATTTTAATGTGTTTAACGCATCTTCATATTTAGCATTTTGAGCTTGTGCCAGTGCGATATTAACATAAACTTCCGAGGTAGCTTTGCCTTCTGTCAGGTTGATAACTTCATTATACATGTAAATCGCATCATCAATCTTATTTTCTTTATGAAGTTCTATTGCGTAATCATATATAGTGTCGGCCTGAGCTTTTTTAGGCATATTTATTTTTACATATTCAAGGAATTGAAGCGGAGTAGAAGACTTTTTCACGTTATCTATCATTTGCTTTTTAATTATTTCGTTTTCCGGATCAACCGCTAAAACTTTTTTATAACCTTCCTGAGCAATTTTATTATCGCCCAGTTTTTCATAACACTGCGCTCTGTATATATTTGCATTGACGTTGTCAGGATACAAAATTAACACTGATTCGTAAGCTTTTATTGCAGTCCGGTAGTCTTCTTTTTGCTGATAAAGCGTACCGACATTGATGCGTGTATTTATGTTGGAAGGATCATATGATTCTGCTTTTTTATAATATGCCAAAGCTTCATCAAGTCTGTTTTCTTTTTGAAGAACAGCACCCATGTTTACGTTATAATTTGCATTTGTAGGATTTTCATTTAATTTTTTTGTAAAAATTCGTTCAAGAATATATAAAATATCTTTGTCTCTTTGTTTTGCTTTTGATAAGACGTATGAATATTCTTTTGTTGCAATATCGCTTTGATCGGTATCGTCTAAGGATTTTGCGTAAGTGAGTCTTAAATTAAGGTCAGAAGGTGCAACGGCAACTGCTTTTTTATAATATTCAACAGCTTTTTTCTTGTTTCCTAAGAGAGCCATAATATCGCCAATTTGTTCAAAGCTTGATTTTTGAAGCTCCTTTGAGCCAAGTGAATGATTAAATTCGTATGCCGCAGCAGAAAAATTCCCTTCTGCTCTAAGTCTTTTTGCAGTGTCAAAGCGATTTTGAGCCGATCTGTTATAAGCAATTTCACTCAGGCATCTGTCTAAGTTGCTTATAATCTGGTCAATTGCCTGAGCCGAATTTCTCACATCCCTTTCTTCAGGATAGTATTTAAGGTAAAACAACGCACTTCTGTAATCATCAGCGGCTTTTTCCCAGTCTTTTTGCTTGTTGGCATAATCTGTTCCGCGTGCCAAATAGGCATTAACAAGACTGATTCTTGCGGATTTGTCCATATAATTTATACGCAGCGCACTTTTAAATTCATTAATTGCACCGGAGTATTGATATTGTGATAAGTAGCTTTGCCCTAAATCAAAATGTTCTTTAAAATCCGCAAATGCCGGATTGATAAGGCAGGCGCCTAATATAAAGCTTAAAATTAAAGATGTTTTTTTCATGTTTGATACCTTCTGTGATAACAATATTATATCAATTTTTAAAATATGTGTATATACACGAAGGCTAATTGTAACGTAATTTATTATTTTATACTTCTGTAAAATTTGTACATCATTCTCAGTAGTTTGTCGTCCTGTTCGAGATTATTAAATAATTCTTCTTTTATAGAATCAATATCATCTAAATGGTCAAACATATAAAATTCGTATGGTTTCACTTTCATTACTTTTGCCATTTTTTCAAGGGTATCAACGGATGGAGCAAATTTGCCATTTTCAATATAACTAATATTCGGAGTTCCTATTCCAACGAGTTCGGCGAGTTTTTCCTGAGTCATATTCAGAGATTTTCGAATCTCTTTTATTCTCAATCCCAATAATTTTTTCAAATTGCTCATAATATCCTCCTTAAGTAGTATTATCAAAAGGATATTAATAAAAATTAATAGTATGTAATGCTATATTAATACTTGATTTATATTATTACATAGTATAATTAATAATGTTATACCAAATAAAAAAATAAAATAAATACTATAAAACCGTAAGGGAAACATAAATGCTGAATATATCAGTAATAACTGCGAGTTATAATTGTGAAAATACGATACAGGAAACAATAGAAAGTGTAATCAGCCAAACTTATAAAGATTGGGAACTGATAATTGTTGATGATGGGTCAAAGGATGATTCCGTAAATATAATAAAAAAATATTGTGATAAATATGACAATATTAAACTTTTTACACATGCCGAACATAAAAACAGAGGATTAAAACATACTGTAAAATTTGCCATAGATAAATGTTCAGGTGAATATATTCATTTTTGTGAATGTGACGATATTCTAAAAGAAAATGCGTTGGAAGAAAAAATAAAAATAATAGAGAAATATCCTGATGTTTCTATTGTATTTTCAGAGGTAGAAATATTTGGCGAGGAAGCATGCTTTGCTAAATATTTAAAATACAGGACTCGTTGTATTAATAAATTATCAAACGAAACTTATCCTACAAATATAATTAAAAAAAGTCCTAACGGTAATTTGATTCCAACATTTTCGTGTGTAATGTGTAAAAAAAATGACTTGGAAAAATGTAATTTTAATACTCCAATTGATGCTTATTTGGATTGGTATTTGTGGTCTCAATTGGCAGATAAACAAATTTTTTATTTGCCGCAAGAGCTCACGAAATGGCGCGTTACAAAGAATTCATATGCACAAACATTTAAAGGTAAAAATATAAGCTTATACAAAAGGCATTTTTATATGACTATTAAGCAAAATATATACAAGAATAATTCGCAACAACGTGCGATTTCGTGGTTTATATTTTATACAAAATATTTCTTACAAGAAATTTTTTCTGTAAGAAATTCAAATAATAAAAAACATAAAATTATTACAATAGCAGGTTTCAAAGTTAGTTTTAGAAGAAGTATTGAAAGTTTTAAAAGGAGCGTTAAAAGTGGAAAAAGGAAATAAAAAAAACAGTATAAATATTGTTTTAACAGGTGATGCAAACTATTCCAAAGTTATGGGTGTTACGATTGTATCTGTGCTTGAAAATCTAAATAAAAACTGTTTTGCAAATTTTTATTTATATACCGAGGGCTTTACAAATGAAGATATCAGTGAAATTAAAAAAATTGAGTCAATATATAATTGTGAAATTATAATTATTGATGTTGGGGAATATATTAAAATATTCGATTTTGTCGATCAAAAAGATTTTAAGAATTCGTATATAAGCAAGAGTTGTTTGTATAGGCTGTTAATGTTTAAGTATCTTCCTGAAAATGTTGAAAAGTGCTTTTATATAGACTCCGATATAATTGTGGATGGTGATTTGTCAATACTAAATCTCCCTGATAACAAAATGTTTGCGGCAGTTCCAGAAGGATATGCTATGCAGCATAGAGAAAAAATTCTTGAACATTGGTATAGATTGCCTGAATATTCAAATTTTGTAAAAGATCCGATAAAATACACTCATTTTGGGGCTGGTTTTTTCTTGGCTGATATTAAAAAAGCAAAACAATTTAATGTTTTTGCTCAAATAGTAGAACTCCTTAAAAAATATCCTGCGATGCCTTATGCAGATCAGGATATTTTAAATGCTATATTTGGGCAAAAATATCAAGAATACATGTTTTATCTTCCTCCTGAATATAATGTTTTTTCTGACCAAAACTATAATATGGTCTATGATAGGCTTCCATATTCGAATGAAATATTCCAAAATGCATGTTTAAATCCTGTAGTAATTCATTTTGCCGGTATTAATAAACCTTGGGTTAATAATCATTGTAATCGTTTCTGGAATAAATGGTGGATATATTGTAATAAATCTCCATGGAAATTTTACTACGCTCCTAAATATATTTCCATTATTTGCGGTGGGGAATTTAAGAAAATTATTCAAAATATTTTTTCAGTGAGAAATGAATTTTCACAAAATGTAAAACGAAAAGTTATTACAATAGCAGGTGTAAAATTTAAAATAAAATCACAAGCTTAACTTATAATTCATTTTTATAGCAGGGTCGGGTGCGATTCTGCTTTTTCTTTATGACACAAAAAAGAAATACGTTTTAAGTCCTTATGAGGTTGCAGTTTAGGCAGAGTTATTATTTAAAAATCAATCAAATCACGCACTTTAACATTAAGCGCATCTGCAATATTCATCAATAAATCAAGGCTAACAGTTCTTTTGGCAGTTTCAATTTTAGCCAAATGTTCTCTTGATATGTCTAAAATCTCAGCTAATTTGTCCTGTGTATATCCGCATTCGCGTCGTATCTTGAAAATTTTTCTGCCTAAAGAGTAGATTTTTGTAGCCTGATTGTCCATAATATTATACTAAAGTATAATAATTCCTTTTTGCATAGCCTAAAAGAGAACACATAAAAATCAAAACTCTGTTTTCCCTTGTATAATCAGCGTTATAAACCTTTTGGATGTTAAAAATAATTGTACTATGGTCTAATTTTAATAAGAAAAATCAAATGATAATATATCATAGATATTTAAATTAGCTGAGAAAAATTATTATCACATGAATAAATAATTTGTTACTGTTTGTAATCTTAAAGTTTACAAATTATAATTTCATGTTAGCATAAAATTGTAGCCGATAGGAGAACAAATGACAAAAGTATCTGTAATTATCCCTGTTTATAATGTAGAAAAATATTTAAGACAATGCCTTGATAGTGTTGTTAATCAGACACTAAAAGATATTGAAATAATTTGCATTAATGACGGTTCGCCTGATAACTCGTTAGAAATACTGCAGGAATATGCAAAAAATGATGAACGAATAAGAATTATAAATAAGAGTAACGGAGGTCCTTCTTCCGCAAGAAATGCAGGCTTAGAAGTTGCCCAAGGAGAGTTTATCGGGTTTGTTGATTCGGATGATTATATAGAACCTGATTATTATGAAAATTTATATAACAGAGCAAAAGTGACCTGCTCAGATATTGTTGTAGCCGAATACATATACAGATTTAATGACAAGAAAAAGAAAGTATTTTTGAGAGTTGATAAAAATGTGGTTACAACAAGTGTAAAAGAGAAATTCGAATGTTTATATTTGCCTGATTTTTGTTATATAAGCAACAAAATATACAAACGAGATTTTTTGAACGTGCGATTTCCGGAAGGAGTTACTTTCGAGGATATGTATTTTACTCCTAATATATTGGCGCAAGACGGCAGAATGGCTGTAGCTGAAAATGTTACTTATTATTACAGAAATAATGCGGATTCAATAGTTAATGATAATAGCAGTCTGAATAGTTATTTTTATCATAAAGCGATGGCTTATTTCTACAAATTTTTGCATGAACAAAATATAGAAATTGACACAAAAGCATACCATAAAACAAAAAAATATAAATTTTTAGGTATCACAATTTTTAAAATAAAGGATTGCTATTTCAAGTGCAGATACAGTCTTTTAGGTGTTTTAAAATGGACTTCTACGAGATTTAGAATTGCAGAGGAGATATAAATGCCAAAGGTTAGTGTAATTATCCCTGTTTATAATGTTGAAAAATATTTAAGACAATGTTTGGATAGTGTCGTAAATCAGACCCTAAAAGATATTGAGATAATTTGTGTTGATGATGGCTCAACAGATAATTCATTAAAGATTTTGAAAGAATATGCTTTTAAAGATGACCGATTTATTATTATTGAACAAAAAAATCAAGGTGCCGGAGCTGCAAGAAATAAGGGGCTAGAAATTGCTACCGGGGAGTATTTATATTTTCTTGATAGTGATGATTTTATTGATTTGCGGGCTTTGGAAAAATTAAATACTCAAATTATAAAATATGATGCAGATATTTGTGTATGCAAAAATTATGATTTTATAGAAAATGAAAATTTGTTAAAGGAACCATATTGGATACATGGTTTAAAATATATAGATGGTTTAGAAATTTTTAACAAATACGATATAAGTGAGTATTTATTTAATTTCTGCAATATCCCTGCATATACAAAATTATATAAAAGAGATTTTATAACACAAAATAATATCAAATTTCAGGAAATTAAATCTTGCAATGATGTATTTTTCAATTTGTACTCGCTTGCGTGCGCAGAAAAAATAACATTCATTGATGAGTATCTTGTTACATATCGTCGAGGGCAATCCGGCTCAATAACAAGTAAAAGAGGACGCCACATTACTTGTATATTAAAAGCTTTTAAAAAGTTAAAGAATGATTTGAAAGAGAGAGGTTATTATAAATTACTGAAAGCTTCTATGTACAAACTCGCAAAGAGCTGTTTTGAATACGAAATAAGTAACTGTGCTGATAAAAATAAGAATTATTGGGAGAATGAGTTATACAAATTTTTACCCAAAGAATACATTACCGGAGAGAAATATACCCCGTTACAGTTAATTTTCTCTGTAAGAAATTTTGGAATACATAAAGTTATAACGATTTTTGGATTAAAGCTGAAATTCAAAAATAAAAAGCTTATAGATAGAGCAAGATATGAAAATTTAGAAAAGCGCTTAAACACTTTAATAAATGAAGTAAATACGATAAAAAATAGTGTCGAAGTAAAGTAGTGTGAAAGGAAAGGAAAATGGAAAACATATTTTTTAGTTTTATTATTAATGATCAGCTTCAAAGATTCAGCATTATAGGGGCATTAAGTCCTGAAGAAGAAAATGAGCTTGTTGCAGTCATGGCTGCACAAAATTGGCGAAGATTAAATTGTGAGCTGAATGTATCTATAGAGCAGCAAGTAAAGGATTTTACAGAGAATAATAAGGATTATGTATTTGTTCCCGTAAATCAGGTGTTCCCTAATAATACTCATATTCACATAACTACAGACAATTGGTCGAGTTTTTAGTATGTACTGTTGATAGGAGTAGAGATAATGCAGCCAAAAGTTAGTGTAATTATACCTGTTTATAATGTTGAGAAATATTTAAGACAATGTCTTGATAGTGTTGTAAATCTAGAAATTATGGTTTATCTGGCAGAAAAACTTGCAGAAGGTTTTAATCATGTAAGAGTCGATTTCTATCGATTAGAGGACAGTAAAGTGTATTTTGGTGAAATGACATTTACATCTTGTTCCGGAGTATGTAAATGGATTCCTGAAACTATGGATATGGAATTTGGGCAACTAATAGAATTGCCAATTAATAAAAAAGAGTATGTAAACTGTTAAAGGGATTTATAATGAACATAAATACACTAAAAGAAAAACTTAATCAAAATCGTTTTGTAAGGAATTACAGCCGCATGTGGCCGTATGTAAAACCCATATGGTTCAGAGCGTTGTTATCCCTTTTGATTTGTATTCCGATAGGTTCATTGGATGCAATCATTGCACTTGCACTTAAACCATATATGGATTTGGTTATGGTTGAAAAAAGCATAGCTTCGCCTTGGTATATTCCTTTGGGAATTGTGTTGTTTACATCAATGCAGGGCGGATTGAAATACTTGTCTGCATATCTTTCAACCTGGGTTGGGGCAAAGATTTCCAACGCATTGAAGTTCGATTTATTTAAAAAACTTCTTACATATGAAACTGCGTTTTATGATAAACGCAATTCAGGTGATGTAATTTTTCAGTTTAATAATATGGCAGACAGCGCTTGTTCAGGCTTGTTAGATAATTTATCAGTATTTATACAGAGAGTTTTTTCTTCAATATCTTTGGTGTGTGTACTGTTCTACAATTCCTGGCAGTTGGCAACAATGGGGGTAATTGTTCTTGGATGCGCATTCGCTCCTGTTGCAAATATACAAAAAAGAATTAAAGGCGTAATGGATAAAACCGTCGTCGCGGATTCATCCATAATTACCGAGTACAATGAAGTTTTTGCGGGAAATAAAACCATTACTTCTTATAATTTGCAAGAAAATGAAACTAAAAAATTCTCTTGGATTTTGAAAAATATTTTCACATTGAGAATAAAAATGGTTCAAAGGACACAATGGCTCTCTCCGATGATGCATGTCATTGTTTCTGTCGGTATAGCAGGTGCTATTGCTTACGGCTCGCATTTGATTATGACCGGAGCAATTACCGCAGGTAACTTTGTATCATTTATTACCGCTTTAATTTTACTTTATACTCCTGTAAAAAGTATCGGGAATAACCTGAATTCCGTACAATTCTCATTCTTTGCGATTGAACAGGTTTTTGGCAAACTTGACGGACAGCCTGCGATTAAAGATAAAGAAAATGCTATACCAATGAACAGAGAGCATTCAACAATAAAATTTGAGAATGTTAATTTTGAATATGTAAAAAATGTTCCTGTTTTGAAAAATATAAACTTGGAAATTCATAAAGGTCAAACAATAGCTTTTGTTGGTAATTCCGGCGGGGGTAAAACGACAATAGTAAATCTTTTACCAAGATTTTATGATATCAAATCGGGTTCTATTACTATTGACGGAACGGATATAAGAGATTTTACATTGCAGTCATTAAGACAAAATATTGCGGTAGTATTTCAGGATAACTTCTTATTCTCGGGAACTATAAGAGAGAATATCTTACTTGGCAACCCGAATGCTGATGAAGAAGCAATACAGAAAGCGGTAAAGATGGCATTTTTGGATGAATTCATAGCCTCATTAAAAGACGGCTTGGATACAGTAATTGGTGAACGCGGGGTATTACTTTCAGGCGGTCAAAAACAACGTGTTGCGATTGCAAGAGCGTTTTTAAAAGATGCACCGATAATTATTCTTGATGAAGCAACATCTGCTCTTGATAACAAAGCTGAGGCAATAGTCCAAAAGGCAATTGATAACTTGATGCAGGATAAAACGGTATTTGTCATAGCACACAGATTATCTACGATTCAGAATGCGGATAAGATTGTTGTAATCAATCAGGGTGAAGTTGCAGAAATAGGTACGCACGAAGAATTGCTAAATATTGAAAACGGTGCATACAAAGCATTGTATGAAATGCAATTTAGAAAGCAGGAGGATAAATCATTAGTCGAAAATTAACAAACAGAGAAAAAAGAGCTAATGTTGTATGCATGTAAAAAGCTTAACTTATAATTTATTTTTATAGCAGGGTCGGGTTCGATTCTGCTTTTTCTTTATAACACAAAAAAGAAAGACGTTTTAAGTCTTTCTTTTTAGAATTGTGAATAAAGGTTATAAGTTTAGATTTCAAAACTTGCCGTTGAAATGAAACTCAGACACTCGTCAAACAAATTTTGAATTGGTTTTTCCAATGATAAATCTGTTGGGGTAAAATTCATCTCCACCGTGTCCATGACCTTAGTTTGCTTGTCCATGCGTTCATACTCCTTATTTAATTTTTCACAATGTAAATTCTGGATAATTATGTTTGACTAACAATTTTATTATCGGAATATTTTTTCAAAACTTTAGAAATTTATTTAAATTTTTAACTTTTTTTTACAAAAAGCTAATATTGTGTGTTTTTGTTAGTTTACATTACTTAATAATTCGCTTTTATCTTTATTTATGGTATGATAAAATGCGTTAGCAGTAAAATAGGAGATAGGAAAATAGCTATAATTAATACCAAATCAAAGGATAAAACGATTTTAAATGAATATATAAGATCCAAATAAGTAAGATTAATTGATGAAAATG
>ERZ842401.2228-NODE-2228-length-26210-cov-7.322959_pt1 | contig 26210 bp, 23 predicted proteins | sample MGYA00521270_ERZ842401 | MGnify/ENA primary metagenome ERZ842401 (study PRJEB31892, sample SAMEA3878208) | bioreactor metagenome | biome: Moose rumen | place: Sweden | collected 2011-10 | study: EMG produced TPA metagenomics assembly of the PRJEB12797 data set... | reverse complement strand
CCAAGCTGCTGAACGTAGCCAAGAAGGAAGATGTCTTTTATCAGACCGTCCTCACGCGATGGGCAGAAAAAACTGGTGTAATCGGATATGTTGTGAGAAAAGATTTTGGTATTTTCGGATAATTTTATCAAAAACATTTGCGTAAATCAAATAATATGACTACTTTTGCAGAGCAAAACAGATAGGACAAAGGTTATGGGAAGGATATTCAAACGAAAACTTTACGACCGTCTGCTGGAATGGAAGCGAGTCCAGAATGGCAAATCAGCCATTCTGATAGAAGGCGCACGGCGTGTCGGCAAGTCAACACTTGTCGAGCAGTTCGCAAAGAACGAATACGAGTCCTACATCCTCATCGACTTCAATGAAGCATCTGACGAGGTAAAGTCTCTGTTCAACAACCTCATGAACAAGGACTTTATCTTCCTTCAGTTGCAGGCGCTCTATAATGTAGTGTTGAAAGAGCGCAGGTCGGTCATCATATTCGATGAAGTGCAGAAGTGTCCCCTGGCACGTCAAGCCATCAAGTACTTGGTGAAGGATGGCCGCTACGACTACATAGAGACAGGCTCCCTCATCAGCATCAAGAAGAACACCAAGGGCATTACTATTCCCAGTGAGGAAGAACGTGTTACGCTCTACCCGATGGATTATGAGGAGTTCCGTTGGGCATTGGGCGACGAAGCAACGGTGCCTCTCCTTCGCACCTTCTATGAACAGCGTTTGCCGTTAGACAAAGCCCATCGCGACAAGATGCGCGACTTCCGGCTGTATATGTTGGTAGGCGGGATGCCGCAAGCAGTGAAAACCTATATTGAGACAAACAACTTCAGTATGGTTGACCACACCAAGCGCAGTATCATCAATGTCTACCGGGACGATTTCCAGAAGCTCGACCCGTCCGGGCGGCTCGAAACCCTGTTTATGGAAATACCCTCTCAACTTAGCCAGGCCAATAACCGATACAAGCCATACTCAGTATTGGGCGAGGTGGGCGACGACAAACTGCTGGAACTCCTGAAAAATCTGGAAGACAGCAAGACAACCCTTTTTTCTTATCATTCCCGCTCGACCTTTGGTCGCTCATACCCGCAGGGTCTTGAGAACGACCCTCATGTGGGTATGTCGCTGACTAAGGATATTTCCAAGTTCAAGATATTCTGTGCCGACACAGGTCTGTTCGTTACCCTTGCATTCTGGGACAAAGATCACACTGAGAATATCATCTATCAGAAGTTGCTGAACGACAAGCTCAGCACCAATCTGGGATACGTCTATGAGAACATCATAGCACAGGTGCTGGCCACAACGGGTAACAAGCTGTTCTATTACACCTGGCCCAAGGACGAGACCCATAGTTATGAGATAGACTTTCTGCTGTCACGTGGTGCCAAGCTTCACCCGATTGAAGTTAAGTCCTCCGGTTATAAGACCCACAAGTCGTTGGATGTGTTCTGCGAGAAGTATTCCCACGTTGTCGAACGACGTTATCTTATATACACCAAAGATTTGAAGAAGGACATGGATACACTGTTGCTCCCCGTGTACATGACCCAGTTCCTTTAAGGCACTCGGGAATGAACATTCCAAGGATGTGAACCATCAGATACTCCTGGATGACTTGTTCTGAGTTTCGGTATGGTGCCCAAATTCGATTTCTATTGCAAGCAAGGTCTTGACTATTTCTTCAAGAAATAGCTTTTCCCATACTGTAGCCAGCTTTCTGGCTGCTTTTAGTCATACTCCAGCCATACTCTAAGCTTACTCCTGAGTATGCTTAGAGTATGCCTGAAAGCAGCCTGAAGTATGGCTGGAGTATGACTGTGTGGGACATGCTACTGCATGGGTAGAGTGAGTCATCCCCGTCCTGACAGTACCGTTGCTGCACATTACTAGTTGTGAAATTGGTTTTTTGATGCCATTTTGACCCTCAAAAGAAGAATTTTCGTCTCTGTTTGCAACTTTTTTGGCATCGACTGTGGTGGTTTCGTGATTTTTGTTTAATTTTGCAGCGTTAGAACATTCAAATGATGACAGCAGCAAGAAAAAACCAAGTCATGCAAGAGATTGGACGGACAGCAAGAAGTGTTGCTCCAATGGCAACGCGTATTCTGTTGTTCGGTTCTCAGGCTCGTGGAGATGCCCGTGAGGATTCTGACTGGGATGTTCTGGTGCTGTTGGATAAGCATCGCATCAGGCTGGAGGATATTGACAATGTGTCATACCCCCTGCGTGAATTAGGTTGGGAACTTGGCGAGGACATCAATACAGTCCTTTATACCGTTGATGACTGGAATAAGAATTCATTCACTCCTTTTCATAAAAACGTAGAAGCAGAAGCCATTGCATTATGAGTCTCAATCAAGAAGAAAGAACCGCCATTGTAACTTACCGACTTGAAAAAGCCGAGAGGGCACTGACGCAAGCAAAGGCTAATCTGCCTTTGCAGACTTGGGAAGTCATTGCTAACCGTATCTATTATGCTTCCTATTATGCTGTATCAGCACTTCTAATAGCCAACGGTCATCCCGCAGTCAAGGGTCATGATACCATTGTTCGCATGTTCGGGCTGTATTTTGTAAAAACCGGGAAGTTCAGTCCCGAACAAGGAAAGCTTTATAATAAGCTCTACACCCTTCGCCTTACTGGTGATTATAATGACCATTATAACCTTGAAGAAGAAGATGTCTTGCCGCTTGTTTCACCAGCAGAGGAACTCATAACTAAGGTTACTGCTATGGCGAAACAATCATTGGAGAATTAATAGCTGGATTTTTCTAACTTTCCAGTAGGGATTTTTTTTAGTTGGAAAGTCGATTTTGGGAACTTCATGGCACCAAAAACAACAAAATATACCATATTTTGTCACTTTTTTGATGTTTTGTTTTTCTGTTTGGCAGATTTTGTTTAATTTTGCACCTGTGTTTGCCAATGGGTGCATTGTACCCAGACGCGACATAAAAACATATTTGCTCATAATTCTCTAACCGAATCAGCACCTCGCAAGAGAAACCTAACGGGCAAGATCAAATTACCATTGGAGCTGCGCTTAAGCGCAGGCTTCATCCATAGGTAATTTGGGGTCGTGCTGAACCTGGTTAGAGATATGGCAGTTGTCTGCGCTTTCTCTATGTGCAGGAGTTAGTGCTGATTGTCATTAACATGAGTACTAACGCTTGAAGCAAAGAGCAAATATGGATGTTCCACTTGCGATTAACAACATAGGAATCCGACACGGATTAAAGGGAAATAAAGGAAAGTCCTCAACGTTCTGCCTCATGAGACAGACGTTGAAGGGCTTTCTGCGTTAAATGAACTATAGAAAACAATCAAGAATATGGCTAAATTATATTTTAACACCCGGGACGAATTGAGTTGTATCGAAACAGACATGATAGCCGTCGTACAAGCTAACGGTAATTACTCACGTGTAGTGTATATAACCAAGAAAGATGTTACCCTCACAACAGGCATCTCAAAATTGGAAGAGACCCTAAAGTCTTACAATAGCAAGAAGAACCGCTTTATAAGGCTTGGGCGTAGTTTTATTATCAATCACGCATACTTGACAAGAGTTGATGTTCTGAAACAGATATTGATTCTTTCAGATAATGACAAGAATGAAATACGTGTCCCCATACCCAAGAACATCTTGAAATCTTATAAGAATGCAATAGCTAAGAGTATTAAGATAAAAGGAAAGAAAGAAAATGAAGACAATCATATTGGGTAAAGACAAGCCCGCAAAACTCGATCCCAGTAAAGGAGAAGTCTGCCAGCCCTTCACGTATAAAACGCAACAGACAGGAGTGAGTCGTAAGCATGCGACTATCACTATTGATAACAATGGATATTGGTGGCTTGAAGACCGCTGGTCAACCAATGGCACTTACATCCGTGAAGACGATGGAGGTTTCAGAAAAATAGGCAACAGGGAACATCCTGGTAAATGCAGAATCACGCCAATGACATTTATCAAGTTGGGAATAGATGATACGACTGGTAGCTGTTTTTACGCCAAGCAAGCCGAATCGAATGGAAACTTTAATGAAGAATTTGAGTTTATTCAAGCCAAAATTGAAGAGATTTCCAGTGATGGAGAAAAACGTCTTAAAATGCTGAAGATACAAAAGATGATTTTGCGTATTCTCCCTGGTCTCATTGCAGGTATTTGGATATTATATGACTATTTCGTTAAAGGAGGGCTATCTCCAGAGGGAACAATGATCAAGTTCCTAATCCCCACTTTTGCAAATCCTGCTATAGAGTTCTTATATAATACCAATGAGAAGAAAAAAGAGATTGAAAAACAGATTAAAGAGCAGAAGAAAATGTTTTCTCAATGCCCTAATCCTGTATGCAACCACTCGCTCTCTGAAGCAGAAGCAGCATTAATGAGATGTCAATCGTGTAACATTCAACATAACTAATATGAAACGTATATCATTATTACTAGTAGCAGCACTGATTTCTATTGGAATCAACGCACAAAAAACATACGCTCTTCTTACGGGCGTATCTAACTATGGCATTCAGAGTGCAAATCTTCAGAACACCACAAAGGACGTAAAGCAACTAAAGAAGGTATTTGACAAGCAGGGAATGATTGTCACGACTTTGACCAGTAGCAACGCTACAATCCCTAACATTGAAAAGAAATTGAATGCAATTATTCAGTTGGCCAAACCAGAAGATAAGATAATTTTCTTTTTCTCTGGCCACGGAGATACGGGAATGATTCTGACTTATGGCCCAGAAAGTTTTTATTATCGTGATTTGATGAAGATGTTGTCGAAGGCTAAAACGAAAGAAGTGTTCTGCTTTATTGACGCATGTATGTCAGGTAGCGTAACGCCTACAGAATATGAGTGGGCTGATGCTCACAAAGGAGTTACCTTCATGATGTCATCAAGAGCTAATGAATATTCAACTGAGAACAACTGGATAGGACATGGCTTTTATACACAGGCTCTCCTAAAAGGACTCCGTGGCAAGGCTGATAAAAATGAAGACCGCCAAATAACGCTGATGGAGCTATTCCGATATGTGTATAATGACGTGACGGCTCGCACCCAAAACTACAGGCAAGTACAGCACCCTGTATTGATTGGTCCAAGTTCATCTCATGATACTGTAATTACGAAATGGTAGGGTTCGTCATGGAAACCCCAAAGTTGGTAAAAGAACCCTAATGTCTTTAACCAGTAGGCAAGAAAAGATGCTGTTGGTATCGAAATAATGCCTACCTTTGCAACGTCAAACATTTAAAATTTATGAATTATGAATACCAAGAAATTTAAGTTAGGAAATGCCGATGGCAACAATGTGAAAGGTGGCAGAAACAATACTCGCACTATCTTGACTGCCGCAGGTATAGTAGCGTTCGGTGCAGCAGCTGGCGGTGGCGGATATGCCGCAGGTGCTGCTTACGGACATCCTTCCCCAGGTGACGAAGAGAAGCCAGAACCAAAACCAGAGGAAAAGCCAGAGGAAAAGCCTGAAACCCAGGACAACCAGCAATCTGAAACAGCAGGCTCACAACAGACGGCTCAGCAAACACAGCCGCAGTCTGGTGAAAATATCACAGAGCCACAGCCTACAGACACCACTCAGACGCAAACTACGGACAACTCTCAGACTCAGCAGGCTGACAACAACCAGCCACAGCCTACAAACAATGACGTGCATGAGCCTACTGTTGACAAACCGGATGAGGTGGATCCCGACCTTATTGCTCAACAGATTATTGAGGAGCAGAATATTGACCCCTACGATATTGACAGTCCAACTATTATCTCTGTAGATGAACTGGCAACGCTTTACAGGGCTGACGGCTCGGAGATGCTCGTAGCAGCAGTACACACACCCGATGGAGCGCAGTATCTGCTTGCCGATATTGATGGTGACGGATACTTTACCGACGTGTTCGATATGGCCGGTAATTATGTTGGTGAAGCAGAAGGAAACTTGATGGCAAGTGACTTGGAAATAATGGTAGATCCTAATGGTGGCTATGTTGCCCACAACGATGGAGAACCGCAAGGAGATGACCCAACGAATGACATCATCAACACCCCTAATCCGACCAATGAAGACATTGCAGAGAACAGTGTTACTGTACCCGTTTCCGCAGAAGACGCTGTTTCTGACGAAGAGTTGCTGGCTCAACTCTTGGAAGATGAAGGTGGCGAGGGTGAGCGCCTCATTGATGACGACGACCCTGATGACCCCGACGATGATGATGACTATGACGACGATGTAGATCCTGACGATATTATTGAAGCGTAATCACTAATGTTTACAACTATGGCAGACAAGACAGATCTTAAACTGAACATCCCTGCTGGTGGCTTTAAGCAAGCCGCTATACCATTACTCGGCAAGGTGGAGAGCACAGCCAAAGAGGGGATATATGCTGTAAAAGAACAAGCCGTTGTTGGCAGACAATATCTCGTCATTTGTCCCGTATGCAGGAAACCTATTCTTGTCAAAGCGTCTGAGCCAAGAGTCGTAAGGGCGATGCACAAAACTTGCAATGCGCCTATTATTATCAGGGCGGTTGCTCCGACAAATCAAGGTAATGAAGTTCCAAAGACCAATGGCTCAAACGAATCCTCAGAGAAAGGTGAAGGGGTAATTCTTACAGATAAGAATGTATTTCTTGGAAGCAAGACTAATGCAAAACTCTCTTGGTGGTCACTTACAGGACGGAAGCAGTTCATCCTTCGCATAGGAAAGAATTATGTAGGAAGAAGAGACAGCGACAACCCTTCGAATCTTTCGCTCAAAGATGAGTATGCCAGTGCAAAGTCTATATGCATTGAAGTGAGCAAAAGCGCAAGAGGCTATACATTCCATCTGACAGTAGAGCATGCGACCAATCCCGTTCTCATCAACGGTAAAGAGCAGCCTGAAGGAAGCAGCTTTGACCTCAACTATGGTGACATTATCAAGTTAGGGAACACTACTCTCACATTTAATCCAGTAAAAAAATGAAGATTACACTTGGGCAAACATACTCGTTCCATCAGCAGGGACAGCGCGATTATCAGGAAGACTCACGGTTTCCTGATTCAGACAAGCCCTCTGCTTCACAGCGATTCTTTGTCGTATGTGATGGAGTCGGAGGATGCGAAAAAGGGGAAGTGGCTAGCCAGACCGTGTGTGATGCAATAGGAAAAGCGATGGCTAATGTTGATCTTAACCAAGCTTTCAATAATGCAGACTTCTCAAAAGTCTTGGATGAAGCCTATGACGCATTAGACCGAAAGTCAAACAGAAGCAATCGGGAAATGGCGACAACTTTGACCTTTGTTTGTTTCCATGACGGAGGATGTACGCTGGCTCATATAGGCGACAGCCGTATCTATCATTTCCGTAAAGGTCGGGGCATTATATACCGCTCTGAAGACCATTCTCTGGTTAACTCTATGGTTCATAACGGGATGATAACTCCCGACGAAGCACTTGATAATCCCCAGAAGCATGTCATCACTCGTTATATGGAGTCAGTAGATTCAGACCAGAATCGCTGTATGGCAACAGTTCTGAACACGAAAGATGTCCGTGAAGGTGACTATATCCTGTTATGCACCGATGGGGTATGTAACCAAATTGACGATGAAGAGATTATCGACATTCTTTTCAATGAGGAAATGAGCGATGACATCAAAATGTCAACGATTGCCCAGATGTGTTCTGACAGTGATGATAATAACACTGCGATCTTGATACCTGTAATAAAGGTTGTTGCAGACAACGTGGATGTACAATCAGCCGAATCTAAGAGCGGCACCAAGAAGTTTCCATATTCAGAAAGTTCTGTTGAAGATATAGAATCTACACAACGGAAGAAGAATACTGGAGTTATTGAGTGGATAAAACAATTGTTTAATTAATTAAAATTCAAACGTCATGAAAAAGATTTTTATAATGATGATATTAGCCACTATGTCTGTGGCAATAATTAACGCTGCTCCTGCAAAGAAAAAGCAGACCAAAGCAAAGGTGGAGAAAGTTGATAGTATTGCCTTGATGATTGACAAAGCCAACAAGGGCGATGCCAAAGCTCAGAATACTGTCGGTGTATGGTATTATACTGGCAAGGATACACTTCGCCAGGATTATAAAAAGGCCCTTCAATATTGGGCATTATCTGCTAAACAGGACAATGTGGATGCAATTGGCAACATGGCCATGTGTTATCAGTTAGGTCGTGGAACCAAGAAGGATTCTACGATGGCCGTAAACTTGTATAAGGCAGCACTGAAGAAAGGAAGTAAAACCATCATTCCACAACATGAAACCATCGTCAAGAATACAGGAAGTCTCTTCAGCAGCCTCTTGTTGAAAGAATGCTATAAAGACGGCATTGGCACCAAGAAGGACATTCAAAAATATGTCTACTACATGGAGCAGGCTGCAAACAAGCAGGATGTAACAAGTCAATACGAATTGGCACTATACTATCTGAATAACCAGCAGGCAGATAAAGCCGTAAATTGGTTTAAGAAGGCCGCTAAACTGGGAGAAGTTGGTGCAACTTACTACTATGGATACTTGATGTTCAATGGTCAGGGGATGGTTCAAGACAAGAAAGGTGGTATTAAGTTACTTCAAAGTGCTGCTGACAAGGATTTTACAATGGCGTACTACCAGTTGGGAAGAATCTACTACGAGGGTGATGGAACTGACCAAGATTACAAAAAAGCAGTTGAATACCTCCGTAAAGCAGCTGATAGTAAGAATTATAAGGCAAAATGGCTTTTAGGCTTGTGCTATCTGAATGGCAACGGAGTAAAGCAGGACTATTACTTCGCCACACAGTTGCTGGCAGATGCTGCTCCAAGCCACCAAAAGGAGTTGAAACAACTTCTTGCAGACGATAAAGAGGGTACTTTTACTCAGTATCTGTATGGCTTGAAAAAGTATTATGTAGAGAAAGACTATGACGCTGCTATCTCATACTTCAAGAAGGTGGACAAAGCCAAAAATGTTGCAGGAAAGACTATGCTCGCTGTATGCTATGGCAATAAGGATTACGCCAAGCGTAATGTAAAGAAAGCATTCAAGACTCTCAACAAAGTTACTGGTAGTCCCATTGCCGATTATTACCTTTCGTCAATGCTTGAAACAGGAACGGGAACCGACGTTGATGAAAAGCGTGCATTGTCTCTGTTGACGAATGCTGCTGAGAATGGCGTGGCATACGCTCAGTGTAAGCTTGGTGATAAATATATGGAAGGCAAAGGCGTGACTAAAGATCTGTCGAAAGCGGCCAAACTTTATTTGCAGGCAGAAGCACAGGGTCATCTTACCCCTGAGTCAGCAAAGAACTTGGCTGAGTGCTATGCAAAAAAGATTGGAATACTTCCCGACCTAGCGAATGCCGAGAAGCGCATAGAGCAGCTTAAGAAACATAAGCAAAATGACAGCCTCGTAACAATGCTTAGGACTATCAAGTAGCAAATTAGAAATTTCAAAAGGATGAGCATCCTGTTCGTCTTTGATGACTACAGGATGCTTATCTATAGTAAAACAAAAAAGACGGTTGTTCTTTATGGCTTACGAATACGCATTATCAAAAGGAACTATCCTCCGACATAAGCCTCTAATAGGCAAAGAGAGTGTATATTTTATAGAGGACACATTAGGACAAGGTGGTTTTGGTATAACCTACCTTGCATCAAGAACCATCAAGATAGGAAATACTCCCCATAAAATATTATTCGCCATAAAAGAGTTCTTCGTGAAAGGACAATGTTGGAGAGAGAACGGTAGTTCTCAAATGAAGTATTCACCAGCTGCAAAGTCTGAAGTTGACGAATGTAGAAAAGACTTTATAGACGAGGCAAATCGCTTGAATAAGATATGCTCAGAAAATGCTAATATCGTAAATGTGAACGAGGTATTTGAAGCAAATGACACAGCATATTATGTGATGGAATTTTTAAGTGGTAAAAGCCTGAGAGATAAAATTCTCAAGCTTAAAGGTGCGCTTCAAGAAAAAGAAGCACTTTCCCTTATTATTCCAATTGCCGAATCTATAGAATACATCCATAGCGAGTATAGATTACTCCATTGTGACATTAGCCCTGATAACGTTATGCTCCGTGATAATTCAGACGGAACTTATACCCCTGTGCTTATCGATTTTGGCGAATCACTTCATTTTAACTCAAAAGGTGAGCTAACGACAACTCATAATGCCATAGGTGCAAAAGAAGGATACGCTCCACAGGAACAATATCGTGGAGTATCAAGTTTTGACTCAAGAATAGACATCTATGCGTTGGGGGCAACCCTTTTCTATCTTTTGACGGGTAAAAAACCTATTTCAGCATTTGACATAAGCCAAGAGTACATTGACAAGAATTTGCCCAACAATCTATCTGGAAATATTCGAGAAGCCATTCACCAAGCAATGGCGAAAGATAAAGAGAACAGAACAAAAACAGCAAAGGAATTCGTTTCTGCTTTGAGAGAAGGCCAGCAAGAACCACCGTATGAACCAAAACAAGAAACACTTCCTATTGGATATACCCTTTATAGCGGTAGTAGTAAAGCATATACGATAACTGCAATTTTAGAACACACTCCCTTTTTTGTATGGTACAAGGCAGAAAGGGTTAGCATTGGAACCTCCCAGCATACAAACAATGCAACAAGAAGAGCCAGATGCGATGTCTATGAGTATTTTGATCAAAACAACCATCAACGAAAAGAAAACCATTCTCTTATTTCTACTGGTGACTTGTCTTTTTCACAACAGCAATTCATCTCCTTCTGCAAAGACAAGACTGGGAATGTCCTATCCGCTGCATCATGGCATTCCGATGACATTAGATGGGACGTTTTCAAGTTAAACAACACGTTTTATTTGGTAGATACTCACAGAAGAAATCCTTTACCATGGAAAAAACTACTATTATATCCGTCTATAATTTTAGGCTTAATCCTTTTGTTGTATTTGACAATAGTAAATATCTCCAGTTCTGTGCTTTCTACCAAGGATGTAACAGCTGTGTTTAATGAAGCCGTTGAAAAGAAAGACACAACGGCTCTTAAGTCGTTAATTGCGGATAGTGCCTATTATGATGCAATAGTTCCATTAGCAAATATTTATCTCGCAAATGGAAAAGAGGACGAAGCCCTGAAATATGCATCTATGGTTGACACTACTATGAATGTGGAGGCTCGAACGATAATAAAGAATATTGTAACCCATAAAATTGACGAGTTAAATGGTCAGATTAAACAAATTGTTGACAACCTATCCAATGACGCTACAAACAGAATTGACCAGTTAGTTCAAGCAAAGAAACTCCAAGACTCAGTAAGAACTATTGCTGAACCTAAAGCTGTTGCTTATATCATCAATCAAGAACTGATGTCTAAGATAGATAGTGACTTTGATGACTGGGTTGAAGCTGGTGACAACAATCCAATACAGTCCGTAAAAATAAGTTGTTATAAAACAGCTCTAAGATTAAAGGAAGATCAAACTGTACGTAGAAAATTGGAAGAGTTAAAATAGTAATATGAAGCATATCATTATATCTTTGTTTATTTCGTTTTTGTGCGGATTCCATCTTTTCGCACAAGCTACTATTGAACCTTATGAAGAATCGCGTAGAATAGGCATAGATAACTATAATAAGGGCAAATATGAATATGCGTTGAAATGCTTCAAGTCAGTGATTAAAATTGCACCACCAGATAATGATTTGGCGGAATGGATTAGCAAATGTAAGAAAGCAATACAACAGAAAAAGGAAGACAAAAGAGATAATGAGGAAAAAATAAAAGCACGAGAAGAGACAATAAGGCAACTAAATCATTTACTACGCAGATTAAGCAGCTCTGGGAATATCACTGATCGCTATGATAGTGAGATTCGTCATATACAGTATGATATTAACAATAAATGGAGCAGATATATAAGTGATAAAGAGAAGAAAAATATAAACAGATTATTGGATGGTTTGATAAGATTGAGTAAACAAAGTGCAGACGCTAAACTCATTAGGCATTGGATAAGAAATTATCATGTCATTCCTTTAACCTGGGACAATATCGAGAAAGTATCTTATCAAGTGAACAGTATTGTAGATTAAGAAAAAGAAATATCATAATGAGAAAGTTGTTTCTATTACTAATGACACTATTAGTTGCAGCTCTATCTTTTGCGGGGCCATATGAAGAGTCACGTAAAGCAGGTATTGATGCTTTTAACAAGGGAAACTACGAATATGCCCTAAAGTGTTTCCAGTCTGTCCTGAAAATTGCACCCGCCAACAATGATTTAGCAGAGTGGATAGGAAAGTGTAAAAAGAAGATTAGCGACTCTCCAAACAGCACGCGATTATCGGCAAAAAGGAGTGACTCCTATTATATTGAACAAGCTAGAAAATGCATGCTTCAAGGCGACATTACTAAAGCGGAAAAATATCTAGATAGAGTTGACAATCGTGAATCTGCAGACTATTGTTTACTCAAGGGTGATATACTATACCTATATAAATTTGGTGAATATGGTTGGAGAAGCTATTATAATCATGCTGCATTTCTCGGTAATAGTGAAGCGAAAGAAAAGTCTCATAGCCTTATAGTTTACAGTGAAGCTATTTGTACTCATACATCTCATCCAAAAACAGAGGCGGAATATTTTGCGCATAGAGCAGATTCTTTAATACCACGCTCTTGGAGTGACCAGATAAAAGATTTAGAAGAAAGTTTTAAACTATATTTAAAATCCGCAGAAATGGGGCATCCTACTGCTCAGTTGAATGTAGGACGATTTTATATGAAAGGCTATGGTATAAGAAATAATTATCAAGAAGCATTCGTTTGGTTTACCAAGGCTGCAAATTCAAATAGTTCAGTACAGGTCGAAGCAAGATGCATCTTGGCGTGGTTCTATTTCAATGGAATATGTACAGTAAAAGATGAAGTTAAGGCATATGAACTGATTAAAAATCAAACTTATGGGTATTCTGGTACAAATAATGGGCTATGTAACGAGTTTGGTATAGGGACAAACGTCAATAAACAAAAGGCTCTGTCTTTGTACAGGAACAATATCAATTATAAACCATCTTCAACCAGCTTAGATTACGATGTCGCCATGGAAAGATATTGCTATCTAACATGTATTGAGCATATAGAAGATACATTGACAAAAAAGGGAAAGCTATGTTATGAAATTGCATTGGGTATGGCTAAGCTATCCAATAATTATACAAAGAAGGAATACAAACAGAAGTTTAAGGAACAGGCTACTGCCCTATATAACATGGCCTATACAATGGGGATTGATGATAATTCAACAAGAAATCAACTAGGTAACTATTTTAAAGATAATAGAGAGTATGACAAAGCAATCTCTCTTTACGAAAGTGCAAGTGCCGATAATAAGTATGCTTGTTATAACTTAGGTGAAATCCATGAAAAGGGATATGGAGTACCACGTAATCTCTCAAAGGCAAAAGAATGGTATCTTAAAGCAAGAGAAATGGGGCATTATAGTGCGAATGAGGCTTTAAAGAGGCTGTCAAAGAAAGGATATTAGTATGAAAAGGAGCATTTTATTCATTATTATTACATTTATAATTGGATGTGGTAACAACAAATCCGATTTTAATTCTATGAAGGATAAAAGTTCTTCTGTGGACATTGATATTTATGAAGAATCTAGACGTAAAGGTATCGAAGCGTATAATGAGCAACGCTATGAATATGCTCTTAAATGTTTTATGTCTATAGAAAAAGTGGCTCCCCCAAAAAATGACTTGAAAACATGGATTCAGAAGTGTCAGCAAAAAATAGAGCCGATTGACTATGTCCTGGTGCCCGGTGGACATTTTTCATGTAAAGCTCATTATTATGTGAACTATAAATCATTCAACGTAGATGTCGATAGCTTTTACATCTGCAAATATGAATTGACTCAAGGAGAATATAATCGGGTAACGGGAAATTTAAAAAAGGAAAATTACTGCTGGCTGATGGAAGAATCATGGGTTATTAGCGAGGGCCCAAGATATATTGAGGTTAGAGGAGATTCGATTCCTGTACGTGGAACATTTCAAGAATTCGTAGAGTATTGCAATGCTCGTAGCAAAGATGAGGGATATGAAGGATTCTACGAAATCAAGGGGAACTCGATTACTGTTAAACACCAAGGGAATGGATACCGTCTTGCAACTCCTTACGAATGGATGTTTGCCGCATTTGGCGGGAATCTGAATAAAAAAGAAAAATTCTTGGGTGGTAAGACTCTCAGTGAAGTAGCATGGCATCTTGGAAATAGTAATAACAAGCCTCATCCTGTTGGATTGAAAAAGCCCAATGCAATAGGCTTGTACGATTTGCAAGGAAATGCCCCTGAAATACTACAGGGAGACAAAAATTCAAAGGTGTTTTGTTCAATGTGTGGAGGTTATAATGTTTCCAATTGGAATTATGACCAGGCTTATGACCCTACGTATATTTGGGGAACTAATAATCTCAAAGACATTTCCACATGGACTTATGGAACTAGAATAGTTTTCATACCCAAAACATTTCGTAATAGTAATCTTGATAAGATATATAAAGACCCACAATAATAACTTGAATAGCATTTTCCATATGAACAAAGCATTCATATTTGCAACTATTTTTTTGGTATCGCAAATTCACTCTTTTGCGCAGGGCTGCTATAAGCCCTCACGGCAGGAAGCAATGAAAGAGTTTGGCGCCAAACGGTTCCAAAGTGCAAAAAACATCTTTCAAGCAATGAAAAAATGTCCTGACAAACCAGAGAAAAACGATATTGATTTCTGGATTGATAAGTGTAATCAAGCCCAAAAACCATTAACTAAACAAAACGTCGTTTCTTTTGCAGACCGCATGAAACTGTATGAGGAGAATGGGGTGATGGGATTTAATGAAGGAATGATGGCTGTTCAGAAAAAGGCGGACTGGGATACATTCAATGCAAAAGCAAACTCTCCAGAATTTGACGAACAAGCTAATGCGCCCAAAGTAGGCTTTGTAAATGAACAGGGAGTTCTCGTCGTTCCCTGTCGATATGAGGATCCTGATTTTTATACTCTGCGCTTCGGATACAGTTTCTCGGAAGGACTTGCAGCAGTCATTAAGAAATATCCGACAGGAGGCATCGCTTGGGGGTTTATAGACAAAAAGGGCCAGGAGGTGATACCCTTTGAGTTTTATGATGCCCAAAGGTTTTCAGAAGGATGGGCGGCTGTGGTGACCGATTGGGATGATAATGACAACCAGTATTGGCAATTTATAGACAAGACGGGAAAAATTGTTATCGACAAGTCTTTTTACTGGGCCGATAGTTTCTCCGAAGGCTTTTGCGCCGTTCAGCCAGATACAACAGAACTCTATGGATATATTGACCGTACAGGCCAGATAGTGATACCAGCCATATATACTATCGCACTTGAATTCAAAGATGGCCTGGCCGCTGTACGCGATAAAGTTCATGGCTACGAAACTGCACGTATTAATAAAAGAGGTGATGTAGTTGAACGGTTTCAATTTCGCCCTGAATATATGAGTTCTATGGAAATATATCAGTACTTGTTCCAGAAACACAAATCAGGTGAACATGAGGCTTGTTTTGAGGCTTGTTTGGCTTATGAACGTAAAGCGCGTGAGAGAAAAGGTGGCTTATGGATACAAGGTGCAACAGGGTCAGCAAGTACAGATTGGCAAGTTGCCTTTTTCTTAGGCTCATACTATTATGAAGGGAAAGGTGGCGCTGTTCAAAGTTATGAGAAAGCTGTGGATTACTGGAAAGAGGCTGGCAATCATGAAAAGACAGCCCTCTATAATTTGGGAATATGTGCTTATTATGGAAAAGGCATGCAGCAGGATTATCGCGTGGCCTTAGATTATTTCGAAAAGGCGAAGGCTGCAGGTAAAACGGGTTGTGACAAAATAATAGAATCTTGTAAACAGAAACTTCAAGTACAATAATTATGGAGAGTAATATTACTGTACTTCCACAAGGTACAATATTGAAAAGTCCAGAACTTAGTTACAAAGTCGAAGAAATTTTAGGTTCTGGTGGATTTGGCATTACTTATAAGGTGTCAGCCAATGTGATGCACAAAAATATCCCCATTCACACGTTCTTTGCAGTAAAGGAACATTTCCTTTCAAATTGCTGTGAGAGGGACGACGGTGCTACCGTGAACGTGTCAAAGACGCTTCGGAACACTTATAGCGACAGCCTTGCAGATTTTAAGGCAGAAGCCATACGGCTTAACGAACTGAGTGGGAAACATAATGGCATAGTCAGGGTGAACGAGGTGTTTTCTGCGAACAACACAGTGTACTATGTTATGGAGTTTCTCAATGGCAAGAGTCTTCGTAAAGAAATCAAAGCGAACGGTCCTCTTACCGAAGAAGCAGCATTGCCCATTATCAAAGAAGTGGCTGATGCAGTTGGGTTCTTGCACAAAGAACGTATAACTCACCTTGACATTAAGCCCGACAACATCATCATGCACCAATACCCCGGAATGGAACAACGTTCTCCTGTACTAATTGATTTCGGACTTGCCAAGCACTATGATAAGGATGGTAACGCCACTTCTACTATTAGGGTTCAGGGGTGTAGTGAAGGCTATTCGCCAGTAGAGCAGTATGTAAGAATAAGCAAGTTCTCTCCATCTGCCGACGTTTATGCTCTTGGAGCCACATTATTTTATATGCTAACAGGCAAAGATCCTATCATCGCATCGGAAATAAGTGAAGAATATATCAAGAGCCATTTACCCAAAGAAACAACGGAGAGCACTCTAACAGCAATTCTTGGGGCCATGAGAAAAGACAAGCAAGACAGGATCGCCTCAGTAGAGCAATTCTTACAAAACTTAGAGCCACCTCAGGCAAAGACAGAAACACCTCCTATTAAAGAAGATACTGTCAAAACGGCAACCGTACCTGTAAAGACGATACCCTTTAGACATCTAAAAGAGAAGCGTACCCCATTTTATATAGGTGCTTTAGTTGCGGCAATCGTTATTATCGGCATTATTGTTGCCTCCCTACATCATGGAAATAGTTCTAATGGCACAGAAACGATTGCTGATACAACCATTGTGGCATCGAATGACGAGTTGGCACAAGATGATAGTTTGGCATTGGCAACTGCTGAAAAAGAAAAGAGTTTGGAGTACTATCTAAACCTGGCAAATGAATGTTGTGATAAAGCTGATGGGAAATCTGGGAATAAGTCTATCATCCAAGTCTTGTTAGATGCCAAATACTATTATTATGACAAGGCACAGAATTTGTATCGTGAATTGCATAATGGTGAATCTATGGGGGCTAATAATAGAATAGACTCGTTAGTTAGCATTGAGTATAATTATTGGATGCAAAAAGGTAATAGCTTGGCCGAAAGACGTGCTAATTACGACCTTAAAAAGCAATGCTATGAAAATGCTTACAAACTAAGAGAGAGTAAGGAGGCTAAGACAAAAATAGAGTTGTATGAGTCGAAACTGAATAAAGCGGTCTCTACTAAGAAGCGTAGATAACAAAAAAAATAAATATGGCTAAAAAGAAGTATTTGTTGTCAGAAGGTAATATCCTAAAAAGCCCGGAACTAAGCTACAAGGTGGAAGAAGTCCTGGGCTCTGGTGGCTTTGGCATAACTTACAAGGTGTCTGCCGATGTTATGCAAGGCAATATCCCCATACATACTTTTTTCGCTGTAAAGGAGCATTTCCCTTCCGACTGTTGTGAAAGGAATGAGGGGGCTACAGTGCTTGTCTCTAAGATGCAGAGTGACACCTATAAAGACAGTCTGGCGGACTTTAAGGCTGAGGCAATCCGACTTAATGAATTGAGTGGATTACACAAGGGAGTAGTTCGTGTGAATGAGGTGTTCAATGCCAATAATACTGTGTATTATGTAATGGAATTTCTCAATGGAAGAAGCATCCGTAAAGAGGTAAAAGATAATGGACCATATTCGGAAAAGGAAGCTTTGTCCCTTATTCGTGAAATTGCTGATGCAATTTCCTTCTTGCATGAAGAAAGAATAACTCATCTCGACATCAAGCCTGACAACATTATTCTACACACATTCCCGAATGAAGATTCACCCTACCCTGTCTTGATTGACTTTGGACTGGCAAAGCATTATGACAAAGAAGGGAAAGCGACATCAACAATAAGGGTTCATGGATGCAGCGAAGGGTATTCACCCGTAGAGCAGTATGTTAGAATTGACCGATTCTCACCCACAGCAGATATTTATGCCCTTGGTGCCACTTTGTTCTTCATGCTGACGGGTAAAGACCCTATTATCGCCACAGATATTACTGAAGATTACATTTTGAGTCATCTTCCCAATGATGTCAGCGAAAGCACTCGTAAGGCAATTCTTGATGCAATGAAAAAGGAGAAGAACGACAGAACTAAATCTGTTGAAGAGTTCCTAAATGGCCTTGGAGTTGAAAGTATCGAAATCAAAGACAAGTTGCCAGCACGCACAAAACCTCTACGCAAGCAAACACTTAAACGGATGCCTAAATATGCAATATGGTTGGCAGCTGCATTATTTGCAATCATAGGGTATCTTACTCCAAGTTTGTTCGCAAACGATATGGAAGAAGATATTGTCGTAGAAGATTTGTCTACAGAAGATGAAGTCGCAAAAGCATTGCCTGAATCAGAGCAAACAGACCATGATATGCAGAATGCAGCAGTCGAGGATTCAATAGATATTAAGAAGAGTATCGCAGAGAAAGAGAGACTCTATAAAGATTTCTTGGCAAAAGTTGATGAGTGCTGCAATAAAGCAGAGAAAAGGCATGGTGACAATTCAACCATACAGACCCTGTTAGATGCCAAATACTACTATTACGATAGAGCACAGTCGTTGTCAAAAGAACTATACAACAAATCTCTCCAACCCAATCAGCGGTTGGACGACTTGGTGACCAAGGAATTCAATTATTGGGTAGAGCAGGGTAATAAGATGGGCAAGAACAGACGGAACTTCGAGCTTAAAAAGACCTATTACGAGCGTGCATACAAACTAAGAGAGAATCAGGAGATTAAGGCCAGAATAGAATGGCTGAAGGATCAACTTAGCAAGAAAAGGAGGTAAACGATGACATTCTCTATAGAAAGACAAGAATACCGAGCTGTAATAATCTGCGCTTTGGCATTTGTTTCGGGTCTATTTATCCGTATTGTGCAAGACGGAGTTGCCAACTACTTTGCGGAAAAGGCTATTGATTGGAATGGCGGCCTATATAAAGGTAATGTGAAAGATGGAGTTCCAGAAGGTGAAGGCCAATTTACAAAGAATGATATGACATATATTGGTCAGTGGATGAACGGCGAACTAACCAATGGAAGAATACTGTCACCCAAATATGAATATGAAGGTGGCATCCAAAATCTGAAATTCCAAGGATTTGGTATTTGCCGATACAAAGACGGCCATACTTATAAGGGGTACTGGAACCAAGATAACAAAGAAGGATTAGGGCTTTTGAACTATGCTGACGGAAAAATGACCTTTGCATTCTACAAAGCAGGTATTGCTCAGATTCCAGAAGGGCAGAACTACCAACACGGCAATGCTGCTTATGGTATTGATGTGTCACGTCATCAGGGACTGATAGACTGGCCCGACATGTATATCAGTGCCAATAATAATGGAGGGGTAAATGGCAACCTTGATGACACGCCCAAATACATTCAGCCTGTTTTGTTTTCGTTTATCAAATCCACAGAAGGGTCAGACATCGTTGATACAAGGTTTTCAGATAATTATAGTGAAGCAAAACGATGTGGGATTCTGCGGGGTGCTTATCACTTCCTTTCCCTGAAATCATCAGGCAAAGATCAGGCAAAAAACTTCATCAACCACACAATCTTAGAATCAGGGGATTTCCCTCCAGTATTGGACATCGAGAAGTATGAAAGTGCACAGGTCAACTTGAGTGATGAAGAGTTTTCGAAAATAGTACCTGTCGCAAAGGAGTGGTTACAAGAAATAGAGAAACATTACGGTGTTAAGCCAATTATTTACACAAACATGCGCACATACACCAACTTCCTAAAGCCCGATGCAACTTTTGGTAAGTATTATTATTGGATAGCATACCCGGGTTCAACACCTCCAGAAGTAAACAATTGCATAATCTGGCAATTCCATCATCATGGAAAAGTTGCGGGCATTAAAGACAACTATGTTGATCTCAATAAATACTTTGGTTCTTATTCGGACTTAAAGAAATTTGTGGAAAAAGAAGGTATCAAATAAAACAATAGACTATGCAGACATCAGATACTTTACCATTAGGTACAAAACTTAATAGTGGAATCCGCGAATATGAAATCCTATCTGTTTTGGGGCAGGGAGGATTTGGCATCACCTACCTTGCAAAATCGGAGCTTCTTGTAGACAACATTCCTGTCGAGGCGTTTTTTGCCATCAAAGAGCATTATATCTCTAAAATGAATGAACGGGTAGGTGTGTCTGTTGTTATATCCAATGAAAACAACCGAGATGAGATTAATGAAAGTATTGATAGTTTCATAACAGAAGCAAAACGCCTAAATAAATTGAGTCTCCACCATCCTGGCATAGTTCGTGTAAACGAGAATTTTAAGGCAAATGATACGGCATACTATGTTATGGAGTATATAAAAGGGAGTAGTGTCAGAAAGTATATCAGACAGACAAAGACGAAAAAACTCTCTGAAAATGAAGCATTGCTACTTTTCCGACCAATCGCAGAAACCATTAGTTATCTGCATAAGAATAAGGTGACACATTTGGATATTAAGCCAGACAATATCCTGATTCGTGAAAATGGCAAGCCTGTCATCATTGATTTTGGCTTATCCAAGCATTATAATTCTAAAGGTTCTCCGACATCCACAATAAAGACTTTGGGATGCAGTGACGGCTATTCCCCAATGGAGCAATATGCAGGAATAACGACTTTTACCCCCGAAGCCGACATATATGCTCTTGCTGCAACGCTGCTCTACATGCTTACGGGAAAAGATCCTATAAAGTCGACAGAAATTAGTCCGAGTATTATATGCAATAGTTTACCCAACGATATTTCCGAAAACACAAAGTCGGTAATATTGAAATCAATGGAGAGACTGAAAGAAAACAGAATTCCGCGTGTTGAAGATTTGTTGAAATGCCTGTATTCTGTGGAAAGTAGCAAAAAAGCATATAAAAATGACAAGGAAGAAGAAAGTAATTCTCACTATCCACACCAGGATGAAAGTTTTTCTCAAGCAGAAAACAGCAACAGAACCAAGAAGTTTGGAAAACAAGAGAATAATCGCAATTTCATACAGCTAATAAAGCAATGGTGTCGTTCTTTGTCTGCTCCACAGGATGATTCAAAAAATTATTATCCTAATGATAGCCCTACTCACAATAAGAAGAGAAGCCTATTTGTTACTTTTATCCTTTACGGAATACAGTTGTTCAGTGCATTCTGTTTTTTCTTTATGCTGAATGAACTGAGATTGTGGCCCGATGAAATGCTTTCAGATTCTGTTTGGCTAATTAGGCATGCCGGCATGCCTCAATTTGCCTTATTACCCGTAGTTGTTTTTATATGCAACTGGATGGTTATAAAGTGGAAAAGAAGCGGACTATATTTACTTATTAGCCTTGTCTCGCTCATAGTATATCCACTGATATTATTAGGCTTTAATAATTTTTTCCTACCTTCAACAGCAATGTCTTTCTCGGCTTTAGCAACTTATTGGGCATTATTAATAATACCTTTTAATGGAAAAAGCACATGGTCATTGATGAAACCATTAACATCTTTATGGGTGCGTGAATTATTTGTGATAACGATTATATTGTGGTTCCCTATTGCTTTGTGTGGCTCTGCAGAATATCCCGAACAGGCTATTTATGTTGTAGGAATCCCTCTGTTCTTGATATTGCTGAGTGTTCATCTTTTTATCGAATGGATTAGAAACAGGAATAAAGCAAAGAACTCTGATAGTGTTAAGAACGAATCAGTTAAGAATAGATTCATTGATGTGCAAGATGGTAATATTAAATTGTATGTAAAAATCGCAGTTATAGCTTTGCTTTTGACATCGTTTGCTACTCTTGTACATTTCATTGAAATGGCAACCGATTCAGATGGAATATCTGGAAGCGAGAATGAAACCGTATGGGTGTATGTTTGGATTTGGACTTTATCGGCCTTTGTTCTCGTTTTTAGGAAGAAACTACCTTCCCTCATTACTTTTGCTATTAACTTTATAAAAGAATATAAACAATCAAAATTGTCATAGTGTAATTTAAAGTGTAACAAATAAAAATCAATTGATTATGAAAAAATTAGTAGTAGTTTTGTTCTGTCTAACCCTAGCTTTATTTCTTGTCTGGGCTGGCCTATATTATTATAATCGAGTATATATTCCGGGCCAAAACGATTTAGAATGGAGTCAGGATATTGACACAGATGAGAACAATGATGACGAAATTCATTGGTGGGAATATCAACAAGAAGATGACTGCAAAATAGCAACCATTAGTTCTCTTGCTGTTTACGAGAATTTGAATTTTGAGGTTAGAATTGAAATTAAACAATTCTTTGATGGGCATATCGAAGCTAGGTTTGCAGATAAAAGAACAACGGGTACAAAAATATCTCTATCAGATGGGGAAAACTATGAGGAAACTGTATTTACGGGGCATTATGACGGATCCATAAATGAGGAAGTTGCCATTTTGTTAGACAACCCGAATGAATTTGTGGCATATCTTCAACAAAACCCTGGGTGTGTTGTGCGCTATTTATTAGTAGGAAAAGGTAGCCCGACACCTTATGGATTAGATTTGCAACATGGTGAGCGATTAAAAGACTTATCAGAGTGGTAATGGGCAGCAATCATTGAAGTATGCAATCTTGGAGAAATAGTACGATATGGAGAATAATATCAATGTATTGCCTAAAGGGACGGTACTCCTCAACGGCAAAAGGAAATATAGAGTTGAGAAAGTATTAGGTACGGGAGGCTTTGGAATAACTTATAAAGTGTCCTCTACTGTGATGGTAGATAATGTGGCAATCAACACATTCTTTGCCATGAAAGAATATTTCCTGAGTTCTTGTTATAGAGGCGATGACGGCGCAACAATGCTGTTTTCACCAACAATGAAGATTGAAGTAGAGCAAAGTTTGAACGACTTTATCACGGAGGCAAAGCGTCTGAACTCACTGGGCCACAAATCTGATAACATTGTCAAGGTAAATGAGGTATTCAAGGAAAATGATACGGCATACTATATCATGGAATACCTTGAAGGGGGAAACCTTCAGGAATACGTTAGAAGAAATGGGGCATTGAGCGAAAAGGAAGCAATAGCCTTTATAACTCCGATAGCACATGCAGTAGGTGCTCTGCATTCAGAGCGGATTCTTCATCTTGACATTAAGCCAGAGAACATCGTTCTGAAGAAAGATCGAGATACGGGAAAAACGACTCCTATCTTGATTGATTTTGGGCTGGTGAAGCATTTTGATACAAAGGGGAAACCAACAACGAGACTTGCTGCAAAAGGGGCTTCCGATGGTTTTGCCCCAATGGAGCAATACACTACCATTGACCATTTTGCTCCGACTTTGGACGTATATGCTTTAGGTGCCACCTTATACTACCTGCTTAAAGGAAAGAATCCGCCCAAAGCTTTTGATATCGAATCTACTGCTGCTATTAGAGAGTCGTTGCCATCTTCTGTCTCGGAGAAGACAAAGAATGCTATTGTTGGCGCAATGGAGAAAAGCAAATTTGAAAGGACGCAATCCATAGGTCTCTTCCTATCAGCATTATGCGATAATGAAAGTGTGATTGTTACAGGCGAACCTGTTAAACCCACTAAAACGACCAAATTTGCGTACAAAGAGTCTAAAAAGCCTGATAAAAAGAAACTTGTTGGAGTAGTAATTGCAGTAATTATTATCCTTGGTATTATTTTGTTGTCAATACGAAATAATCAAACGGAACAAGATAAGTCCTATGTGGATGAAGATAGTATTGTTTGGGTGGAAGATACTGTTGCTGTTGATACTTGTGTTGCAGACTCTTTTCCTGAGTTAACCCCAATAACACGGAATGACGAACAAGATAAAGGTTATAAGGAGCAAAATAAAAAATCAAATAAAAGTTCTTCAGATCAGGGCACTGTGCCGAATAAAATTCACTCAAAGATAACAATAGAACAGGATAACTCAACCAGTCCTACACCTATAAATGGGGGATTATCGCAAGATGAGATTATTTTATTAAAAACAAAAGAAAGATAACGAATAGTTATTATTATGAAAAAAGTATTGTTAGCATATCTGATGTTATTCATTTCATTAGCATCCTACGCAGGTGATAAACTTGTAATAGACAAATTGTTGTACTCTACTTCCGATTTGTCTGGAAGTACCAAACCAAGATTAGACGCAAATGGTAAAGCATGTGCTTTGCTTAAGGTGTCATACCCAGAAAAGATGTCTTTTGAGGGAAATGTTGTTGGAGATGTCATTAAAATGAAAGGTGAATATTGGGTGTATCTAACTGAAGATAGTTATCTGTTGACGATAAAAGCAGAAGGTAAAGATCCACTTCTACTCAATTTTCGGAATTACAATCTGAAAAGTGCAGTTTCAAAAGGGACTTATCTTTTAACATTTCTTATGGAAGAATATGAAGAGCTTAAAGAGTATGAAATGATTAGTGGACCAAAACTGAAACGCTATAATCCAGCTCTATTTCAGTCGCCTTTTAAAAGTGATGCTATAAGAATGGCTGCATATTTAAAAGAGAAAGGAGATGGATATGAAGACTCTATTGAATGTAGTATAATAGGGATAAAAGAAGATGGGAAAATCGTTCGTTATGCAGTCATCTATGGTTCAGATGATGAGGAGTTGATGGCGGCAATAGTTAAAGTAACGGAAGCTCCATATTTTGATGTTAAAATCTTTGAAATAAAAAATAAATAGTGATATATGAGAATTTGCTTGTTCCTATTATTCCTTTTTACGAATACGCTTGTATATTGCCAAGAGCTGGAAGTCAAATCCTTCAAACTTGCGAGCAATGACATAACAGCTAGTAGTACACCGCGAATGGATAATAATAATGATCCATGTGCTTTGCTACGCATATCGATAAAAAGTAGTGGGGTCAAATTCGCAGGAAATATAGTTGGGGATGTCAAGTATAAGGACAACGAATACCTTGTTTACATGACAGCAGGTTCAAAAACAATTAAAATTAGCGGATCTGATTTTTTGCCCATTAATGTGGAGTTTGGGAAATATGGTATTAACCAATTAGAAGGTCGTAAAGTATACCAACTAGTTTTAGTCATAATAGTTGTTCCTATAAATCAAGGGACGACCTATACCAACAATAAAACTTTTAGAGTCTGTGGTGTGTCTTTTAACATGCAGTTTGTTGAGGGAGGAACATTTACTATGGGGGCAACTAAAGAACAGGGAACTTGGTCAACGGATAATGATGAATATCCTACTCATCAAGTAACACTTGGAAATTACATGATTGGAGAAACTGAAGTTACTCAAGCTCTGTGGAAGGCTGTGATGGGAAATAATCCTTCTGACTACCTTGGCGATAATAGACCTGTAGAAGAAGTAAGTTGGAATGATTGTCAGCAGTTCATTAAAAAGTTAAATGAAATTACCGGTGAAAAATTCCGTTTACCTACCGAGGCGGAATGGGAATACGCTGCAAGAGGAGGAATACATTCACAGGGATTCCGTTACCCGGGAACTGCTAAAGCAAAGGAAGCATGTTGGTATGGAAACTCAAATAATGGCACCCATGAGGTAGGTAAAAAGTGTCCAAATGAGCTTGGCATATATGATATGGGAGGAAATGTTTGGGAATGGTGTCAAGATTGGAAAGGAGATTATACATCTTCCCCTGTGGCAAATCCTGTTGGCCCAAGGACGGGAACTAAAAGAGTCGTTAGAGGAGGTAGTTTCCATAGTACAAAGGATTTAACTAGAACAACCCATAGAAGTTCAAATACTCCTGATTACACACGGAACTATATTGGTTTTAGGTTAGCATTGTAAAAAATAGAATAAAAATATGAACTGTAATACGAAAAATGAATATGGTTAACGATTATTAGCACTTAGCGC
>ERZ842401.2227-NODE-2227-length-26210-cov-26.068438_pt1 | contig 26210 bp, 24 predicted proteins | sample MGYA00521270_ERZ842401 | MGnify/ENA primary metagenome ERZ842401 (study PRJEB31892, sample SAMEA3878208) | bioreactor metagenome | biome: Moose rumen | place: Sweden | collected 2011-10 | study: EMG produced TPA metagenomics assembly of the PRJEB12797 data set... | reverse complement strand
AATCCCCAATGCGCGGGTCGAGGCAAATGCCTTGAATAATCGATTTCGTGTTTAATCCGCGAGAAAGCGCGTACGTGTCGAGTTCATTGAAAAACGCCACGCGCAGAGCCAAATACGTATTCGCGAACAGCTTAATCGCCTCCGCCTCCGTGCAATTCGTGAACAAAATCTCGATATTCTCTTTGAGCGCGCCAACTTTGAGCAATGCGGCGAACTCTTTGGCTTTTTCCTGTAATTCTGGCGCGTCTTTCGGGTAACTGACGACGATGCGGCTCGGATACAAATTATCATAGAGCGCGTGTCCTTCGCGGAGGAATTCGGGCGAAAATAAAATATTTTTCACGCCTTTTTCCGCTCGGATTTTTTCGGTATAGCCGACAGGAACCGTCGATTTAATGACAATCGTCGCAGAAGAGCCGATTTTTTTCACGAGGTCGATAACCGCCTCCACGCTCGACGTGTCGAAATAATTTTTGTCGGGGTCGTAGTTTGTCGGCGTGGAAATAATGATATAATCCGCGCTTTTGTACGCCGTTTCTGCGTCGGTCGTTGCCCTCAGGTTCAATTCGTGCTTTGAAAGATATTCGCTGATTTCTTTATCGACAATCGGCGATTTTTTCGCATTTATCATATCGACTTTCTCTCTGACGATGTCCACAGCGACCACTTCGTTGTGCTGCGCGAGCAAAACCGCGTTAGAAAGCCCTACATAGCCTGTTCCAGCCACAGCAATCTTCATACTTATGCCTCACAAAATAAAAAAAACTCTCGGAATATTTTTATTATCGGCTCATTCAGAGCGTATGCTCGTAGAAAAATGCAGCGGTGATAGCGAAGGAAATGTGTGCGCTTCATTATCGGGTCAAGTTCGGCAACGACAAAACTCCTCACCCTCAAGGTCTTGCAAAATGCCTCTCGCGCACCGTATTTTTCAAAAACACGCTGTTTTTGGCAAAAAAAGTTCCGTATCGACCAAAAACAGCGTGCATTGTGCAATAAATTCACAGTATTCATAAAAAACATTTTGCGTCTGTGAAACATTTAACAGTAACAGGCAAAAACAGACTGTTTTTCATCAATTGAGGACTTTTTCGGGTAAAAACAGCGTTGCGATTACTCAAAAAAGTTCTTGCGCGACCAAAAGCAAAAATGCATCCGCCAAATTTTGCGCTCACGAAGCCAAAAGCAAATGTGCGCATTATGAAAATAAAGCTGTCGTGCTGAACTTGTTTTAGTATCTCATTCAAAATCGCTTGTGAAATTGAGATTCCGAAACAATTACGGCAATGATGCACGATTTTTGCGCGGAAATTTTACAAAATGCGCAAATAAATTTATAATGGAATGAGTGGGAGGAAAAAATGGAACACACATACAAAAATCCGGTGATTTTTGCCGATTATTCAGACCCCGACGTAATTCGCGTGGGCGATACCTATTTTATGACCGCGTCGAGTTTCCATTTTACGCCCGGACTGCCGCTTTTGGTGTCGCACGATTTGGTGCATTGGAATCTGGCGGGGTATGCTGCAAAGGAAATCCCGTTTAAGAAATACGCCGCGCCGCGCCATTCTAAAGGCATTTGGGCACCTTCGCTCCGCTTTCACGACGGCAGATTTATCATTACGGTGGCGTTTCCCGACGAGGGCGTTTTTGTGTGCGAAAGTGCGGATTTTTTTGGCGAATGGACACCGCTTCGGTGCGTTAAAAAAGCGCGCGGTTTTATTGACCCGTGCCCTCTGTGGCTGGAGAACGGCAAAGCGTACATTGTGCACGCGTATGCAAAAAGCCGCATTGGGTTCAAAAGCCGTCTCGGGATTTTTGAGGTCAATCCGCGCACGCTTGAGTGCATTGGCGACGACCGATTTATTTTTATCGGCGATGAAACGCAGCCCACGATTGAAGGTCCGAAAATCTATAAACGCGGCGCATTTTTTTACATTCTTGCCCCTGCGGGCGGCGTAAAAGACGGCTGGCAAACGGTTTTGCGTTCGTTTTCGCTTTTTGGTCCGTACACCGAGCACATCGCGCTCTCTCAGGGGTCGAGCCACATTAACGGTCCGCACCAAGGCGCATTGGTGGAGTCGGCGAACGGGGATTGGCATTTTGTGCATTTTCAAGACCGCGGCGTGTATGGACGTGTGATTTTGACGGAACGGGCAAAATGGACAGAAAACGGTCTGCTTTTGCTCGGCACGGGCGTTGATACGGGCGCAGAAACGGGCGAGCCAGAGGACGAAGCGAGGGCGACGGAAGTGCTTTCGACGGCGGAACTGCGGGGCATAAGTGCGGTGGCGGCAAGCGATGATTTTGCGCACGGCGCGCTGGGATTGCAGTGGCAGTGGCAGGCAAATGCGGTGGACGCGGATTTTGTGCGGAGAGCAGAAAACGGGATTGAGCTCAAGGCGCGACACGGCGGAAAAGTGCTCTGGGACATTCCGAATGTGGTGAGCGAAAAAATCGTGTACGAAAATTTCACGGCGGAAATCGAGATGGATTTTTCGCATTTGCAGTCGGGAGAGCGTGCGGGTGCGCTGTTTCTGGGCGGTCAGTATGCGACGGCTGAAGTGCGAAACACGGGCATCGGCGGCTTTCAGTTGTGCTTTTCGCAATCCGCGACGGATTCTTTTGATAGCGAGCGCCGCACCGAAAAGACCGTTGCTGTTTTGCCGCTTTCCAGCGATGTTTCCTCTATTGTGTTTCGCCTGCTCTTTACGTCGTTGCCGCCGAACAAAGAGCGCGTTACGCTTCGTATTGCCGATTCAAAATGCCCGTCAGACGCGGTGTGTTCGTTGAGCGCAACTGTTGGCGGCACCGAGTTCAAAAGCGAATTGCCTCCGTTTTTTTGTAGCGGCGAGCAATGGACGGGCGGCAGAATCGGCTTTTTTGCGCAAGGAGAAAACGGCTCGGTCATCGTTCACCGCGTAAGTGTCACGCCGTTTGTTGCGGACTGGCAAAAAGAAACGCTCTCTAATGACTGATATATTTTCCGAGGCGACTTCCTTAAAACGCGCGCGGGCGGTATAATGGGGCTATGAAAATCGTGTTTTATTCTGCCAGCGTGCTGATTTTTGACGGCAGTTTGACCACAAAAAGTCTGCCGAGTTGCGCTGACGGCTGGAAATCGCTGATGAAAAAATACGCCGAGCACACGTTTGCGGTTGTTGCGCAAAAGCCCGGCGATTTTTTGCTGGACGCAGAGGCACTGGAAATCCAAAAAATCCCTGTGCAGACGCTGTTTGTGGACTCGGGCAAAAGCGCGGAGGACATCGCCGCCGCTGTGCTGTCGCTCAAGCCCGATGTCGCAGTTGCCGCGAGTGCGTGGGCGCGCCCGTTCGATTGGCTTCCGCTGTTGGACGCAGAGATTGCCCGCATTTTGCAAAAAAATGGCGTTCGGACTGTCTGCAACAGCGCAGAAACCGCGTTTTCGTGCTTTGACAAATGGCAGACGAATGTGCGTCTGAGGGCGCTCGGCGTTGACGTTGCTCGCGCTGTTTTTGTGAATCACGCGCTGTTTGTGTGCGCAGGAAATCGCCGTGAAATCTCCCGAAATATTTATCGCGACGCCGTTTTGAGCCAAATCCGCGCATTGCATTTTCCGGTGGTTATCAAGGACACGACGGGGTTGAGTTCGTATGGTATGGAAGTGGCGAACGATTTTGAGAGCGCCCAGCGTTTTTTGTGCGGCAAGCGAAACTCAAGCGACCGCATTGTGGAGGAATATATTCAGGGCGAGCAATTCGGGCTTGAAATCCACGGAAGCGCGGAGACAGGCTATCGGGTGTTGCCGCCGTTTCGGTTTTCGGTGAATAATTACGGCATAACCAGCCCGAAACAGAGCGTAAAAATCGGTCCGGTGCAGAGCGAAGCATACCGTTGGGGCGAATTGTGCGAGTTGGCAGAAAAAATTGCCCGCGCATTTGATTTTCGCGGGATTTCGCAGATTGACCTTGTGTTTTCGCGCGGAAAATGGTTCGTTATCGAGATAAATCCGCGCCTTTCGGGAATGAGCCGAACGTATGCCGCGAGTATGGGCGTTTCGCTGCCTGAGTTTTTGTATGCCGCCGCATTCCGTCCGCTGAGCGTGCCCGTACAGCCAGCTTTGAACATCAAATTTCCGCTTTTATCTGCCGAAAATCTTTCGCGCATTGCCGCAAAACCGTATGTAAAAAGCATAAGCCAGACCGAGAACCGCGCCGCACGGCAGGAACGCGAAAAGGGCTTTTGCGAGGCGATTTTGTCTGCGTCTGATTTTTCGGCGCTCAAAGCCGCGCTGGACGACCTTGCCTCTTCTTTTCCTGAATTGGTGGAAACGGCGTTTATCGAAACTGCGCAAACGCTTCTCCGCGATTTTTTTGTAATCATACACATTACTGCGAAATGTCGGAAAAACGGGCAAAATCGGTTTTATCCTGTGTAAAAATCCGCACGGAATCGCTGGAAATACAGCCGTACGTTGTGGAAAAATCGATGACAAAAATCCCGTTTTCCGAAAAGAAAATCTTTCGCGCTTCCCCGCTGTCCTGCTTGACGGGAGGAAGCGAGCAGATTTTTTGCACGGTGTTTTTCTCGCTGAGCGCAAAAAGCGAGTCGCTTTCGGCGGTGGTGATTCGGAAAATTGCCGTTCGATGAACCAGATTGTATGGCATAAAAAGTTCAAAAACCGCATTTTCTGCCGATGGAATGTCTGCGCTTTCAGAAAAATCCAGAATTGCCGCTTTTTGTTCCGCTGATTTTATGAGCGCAAACGTGCCGTTATGTTCGTACAAGCCTTCGCTTCTGCCGTCCGCGTCAATATCGGCAGACGCAAAAAGATAGCGAAAATCGTGCGCCCACAAATCCGGCAAATCAGACCATTCGGGCAAAATCTCGCTCGAAAAATCCTGCTTTTCGCTCCAAAATTCATCGTAGCGCTCCCGATATGGCGAAATGCCCGGATTTACGCCCGCCGAAATCAGCGCTGACGCAAAATGGGTGTCGTCGGAAACAAGCGAAACGTATTCCAAAAGCGTGTAGCCGTTTTTATCGGTGGCATACGCGAGCGGTGTGTCCAAAATGTCGCTCTCCAACGATTCAAGCGAAAATTTGCTTTCAAACACTTCCTCGCCGATACGCACGTCTGAAATTCCGATGATTGTTACCGCAAGCGTTTTCGTTTCCGCTTCGGTTTTCATCTCGATTTTGTCTTTTGCCACCGTGCGCCAGTTGCCTTCTGTGCGGTTTTCGCCGCCTGCCGTGTGACGCACAAACGTGCCGTCGGGGGAGAAAAACAAAAACGAAAGCTCGTCGCGTTTTTTCCATTGGCACGATTGCAAAAATGCGCGAAGATTTGCCGCGCGCCAGCCGTCTGGAAGCTCTTTGAGCGGATTTTGCAAATGACTGAGAAATGCGGCTTTTACAAATCCTTCGTCCTTGCCGTCAGCGCGCAGATAACGCGGAACGTACACTTTGACCCATTCGCTGTTTGCAATCTCGAGGACTTTAAGCGGGCTGTTAAACGGCACTTTTGCAAGCGCAAAACTTTCTGGAGACGGCTCTAGCGTGATTGTGGCACCGCTGAGATTGCTGACAAAAAGGGTGTCGAAAAACGAGCCGTCGTCGCGCACAAAATCGTTGGCGGCTTCTTCGCCCTCCGCTTTGAATTGCTCCGTTTGTTGCATTTGCATGAGCGCAACATCGCTGTTTATCGAAATCCAATCGGATTTTTCGCTTTCTAAGACGGTATTTTTTGAGCAGCCGATGCCTATGAACACTAAAAAAGCTGCTCCCATATATGCACGCACAAATCTTTTCATACCAACTCCTTTAGTTAAGAACACGGTGCGAAAGCCACCGTCCGCTTTTGAAGCGCACGATAAAGCACAGAGAACGGAGCGTCCAGTCCGCCGCCATGCCAATCCACATTGCAATGGGACCAAATCCGAAAACGCGCGCCAGCACGATTGTAACAGCCACGCGGCACGTCCACATCGTAATTGATGACACCGCCATCGAAAAGCGCACATCGCCCGCCGCACGCATTCCATACGCGGGCAAAAACGAAAATACCCACGTAATCGGCTTGATAATATGCACAAAAATCGTCAGTTCAATCGCTAGCACCGCTACGTCTTTTTCCATGCCCGAAAGCACGGTGAGCGGCTGCACCGAAATGCTCACCAAAATCGACGAAACCACGAGCGCAAGCCACCCCGCGAACGTAAGGCGCTTTATGTATTCCCCCGCCGCTTTGTCGTCGCCTGCGCCGATACATTGCCCGACCACCGTCATCATTCCAAGCCCAATCCCGATAGACGCTTGTCCCGACAGCCCTTCGAGCATCGAAGTGAGCGCATTTGCCGCAATCGCCGCCGTTCCCATCGTGGAAATCGTGGACTGAATCGCGAGCTTCCCGAACTGGAACATTCCGTTTTCAATTCCCGTCGGCACGCCGATTTTAAGGATTTTAATCATCACTGGCGCATCGGGACGGATTTTGAGATAGCGTTTTATGCCGATTGCTTGATTTGTTTTTTTCAAAAACACCAAAATTATCACAGCACAAAAAAGCCTTGAGGCAAACGTGCTCCACGCCGCGCCCGCAACGCCCAGCCCAAAACCAAAAATCAGCAGCGCATTTCCGCCGATGTTGATAACGTTTGAAGCCGTGGAAATCGTCATCGGCAAGCGCGAATTGCCGTCAGAGCGAAAAAGAGCCGCCGCCGCGTTGTAAATGGCAATCAGCGGATAAGACAGCACGGTAATCAAAAAATACGTCTGTGCGCTTGCCATAACATCTGCGTCAACACTGCCGAACACAATGCGCAAAAGTGCGCGGTGAAAGACCACACAGAGCACGGTAACCGCCATCGAAAGCACCGAAACCGCAAGCAAAAGCTGCGCGCCTGCGTGATTTGCGCTGTCTTTCATACCCTTGCCGAGATATTGGCTCGCAAGGATTGCGCCTCCCGTTGCCATTGCCGAAAAAATCAGAATTGCCAGAATATTTATGGAATCCACGAGCGACACCGCTGAAATTGCCGCAGACCCTGCGCGTGCAACCATCACGGTGTCAACCGTTCCCATCATCGAATTTAAAAGCTGTTCAATGATGAGCGGCACAATCAGCCGCTTGAGCTCTTTTCGCGTAAACATCGCTATTTCTTCAATTTGCCGCCGAGTTCTTTGAGCGCAGTGCCTGTTTTTTCCGCCGCTTTTCCTGCTTCATCTTTGACCTTCAGCGCGGAAAGTTTTGCCTCTGCCGCCGTCCAGCGCGCCGAAAGCACGGCGAATTTCCCTGCGTCCGCCGCAGACATTTCAATCTTTGTTGCTTTTTTTGCAAATTCGGCTTCTTTTTTGGCAAGATTGTCGAACTTGCTGACAGCCTTGTTTTCTGCGCTTTTTTCGGCAGAAATCACGAACTTTTCGTAATCTTTCAAAAATTTTGACGACGAAGAATCACCGCACGAAAAAAACGAAACCGACACCAAAGCGAAAAACGCTGCCAAAACCAAATTTCTCACATATTTCATAATTCCACTATATCACAATCAGCAAAGAAATTCTATTTTTTTACACGCTTTGCGCTTTTCGTGCTTTTGCAAAAATAAAAAATGCGCGTCTAAGGTCAAAAATCGCTTTTGTACATTTTGATATTCACGGAAAAACTCTAAAATCTCCAATATACGTTTTTACATTGGTAAAAAAAGAGCAAAAAGTGCTTTTGTAAGTTCTAACATTTACAAAAAAACTCAAAAATCTCAAATATAAGTTCTGACATTGGAGATTTTAGACGGAATTTTCGTTTTATTATTGACAAATGTCAGAAATTGCGCTAGATTTTCGGTTGGTTATTGACATTTGTCAGAAACTAAGGACTTTTTTATGGCGCGACCAATCCGATGTAGAAAAATCCGTGCGCTTCCTGAATTTTATCGATTTTCGCCCGACGACGGCGCGAATGGAGAGGTTCAGCTGACTCTTGACGAGCTTGAAACCGTGCGTCTGTTGGACTCTTCGGCTTTGACGCAAGAAGAGGCGGCGGCGCAAATGGGCGTGGCTCGCACAACCGTAACGGCGTTGTATGAGACGGCGCGGCGAAAAATCGCGGATTGTCTTTTGAACGGGCGGCGGCTGGTGATTTCGGGCGGTGCGTGGAAAATTGAAAGCAAAGAAATGCCGGATTTTCCGGCGAAGGAGGGTAATATGCGTATTGCTGTTACGTTTGAGAATGGTGAGGTGTTCCAGCATTTTGGACACACGGGATTTTTTAAGTTTTATGATGTGGCGGACGGTGCGGTGATAAAATCCGAAGTTGTCGGCACGAATGGGCAGGGACACGGCGCGCTGTCGGGCTTTTTGAAAAATGCCGGCGTGGACACGTTGATTTGCGGCGGTATTGGTGGCGGTGCGCAGGCGGCGCTGAAAGAAGCGGGAATCGCTTTTTTTGGCGGTGTTTCTGGAAATGCGGACGACGCAGTGCAGGCGCTTCTTGCGGGCAATTTGGTGTATAATCCGAACGTAAAATGCTCTCATCACGGCGACGGGCACGGCGAGGCTCATTCTTGCTCTGGAAACTGCGCTCATCACGGCGAAGGAGCGTCGCAATGACGATTGCAGAGCGCGCAGAAACGGCGGCTGGATACAAGGCGAGCGGCGTTTGCAACTGTTGTCAGGCGGTTACTCGGGTTTTTGCAGATACCGTTTCGTTGAGCGAGGAAGATTTGATGAAAATTGCCGCTGGTTTTGCGGGCGGTATGGGCACGATGGAAGCGACGTGCGGCGCTCTTGTTGGTGCGTCGATGATAGGCGGGCTTTTGACAAACGGGCAGGGCAGCGTTAAGGTCAGTCGCGGCATTCTTCAGCGTTTTGGGAAAAAATGCGGCGCAACAATCTGCAAAGATCTAAAAGGGCGCGATACGGGCGTGGTTTTGTGCGAATGCCCGCAGTGCGTGAAAAATGCGGTGCTGGCTCTGGGCGAAGAACTTTCGCTGGCGTAGTGTTTTGGTGGTAAATGTGTCATTTTGAACTTTTTTCAGCGAACATATATTTCGCAGCAGAGTCAAAAACTCAATAAATGCCCAAAACAGACGGATTATTCCACAGCGAACTGTAGCTTACCGCACTCGACGTAGATTCTTCCCAAATGGATTGGAGCGCGTAAAATCGCGGTTTGTATACGGTGCTGCTGTTTACGGTTACGCTTTTGATTTCGTTCCAGCCGCGCGAAAATGCGATGTGTTGGCTGTCAAGATTGCCGAAATAAAATGCTTTTGCGTCAGATTGCGCCACGAACGGCAAGAAATGCAAGCCCGCACCCAACGCGGCATCGACGGGAATCCAGCCAAAGCCTTCGATGTAAAATTCCGTCCACCAATGATTTTTGCTTTTGGAATTGGTATCGACCAAAATGCCGCTCATCGGGATTGCAGGGACTCCTGAAGCACGAAGCAAAGCCGTGTATAAAATCGCAAAATCGTACGCATCGCCACTTTTTGACTCGAGCATTTTTTTTATCTCTGCGTTTTCGGTGCGCGGATTTTGCAAAATTTTGTAATTTTCAACAAGGTAATTATACAGCAATTTTGCCTTTGCATAGGGATTATTTTCTTTACCTACAACGTTTTTGGCAATCGAAACTATCTCGCTGTCGGTACTGGGAATGCACTTATCTGCGACGGTGTACGTTTTGAAAAGTTTACGCTCCGTTTCAGAAAACGGCTTTACTTTTCGCGCATTTATCTCTGTTGACACCGAATAAACGGTAATAATAAAATTGTGGCTGAATTTTACGCGCGAGTGTTCGGCTGATGACAACTGAATCTGATGCACGATGGTGTTCTTGAAATTTTCGAGAATCGGAGTTGGATTGCATTCCGAGAGTTCAATTTTGGGCTGAGACGAAAAGAGCGCAGGACGCGGCACTCGGAGCGTAATCGTGCTGTTTTCGTCCGTTGAAACTGCATTTGCGATGTCTTGCGTCAGTTGAACGACAAACGTATGCTTGTTGGAATATTTTTTTTGCCCGATATTCTGCGGCACGGACAATGAAATGCGGTTGCTTTCGCCTTTGTCGGTTTTTACATAGCAACTGCCGGTTTTTGCGCCGTCTGGAATGCGCACTTTTATTTCCGTATCGCTCCAAAGCTCGTAATCAAAATCCAAATCGCTCGCTGAAATAAAATTGTCTTGCGTAACGTCGTTTGTTTCGTGATTTGCCGTAAAAAAAACTGCTGATTCACCGCGGGAATTGCCGTAATTGCTGCCCTCGATAGAAATAACTTCGCCGACCGAAGCTGCATTTTTTGACAAAGCAGAAATAATCGGAATGGATTTTTTTGGGTCGGGGCGCACTGGCGACGGAATGTCGTTTTCATTTGCAAAAAAGAGTTGATTTGATTTTTCGTTTGTACTCACAAAAACAAGCCCGTCCTGCACATTTGACGGAATGATGACTTTAATTTCCGAATCATTCCAGTCAAGATAGCAACTTGAGGTCAGTTTGCTTCCTCCGATTTCCACGAAAGAAGAGCCTCGTGAGTTCCCAAAATTATTGCCGGTAATGACCATAATATCGCCCGGAGCGCCAATCTGAGGATTTATGGAAACAAGAACCGGCATTTTCTTTGCGTGGTAACTTGCAATTCTGGTTACCGTCACAAAAAGAACGATAGCAATAATCCAGAGCACCGTGCGAAATAGCGGCGATGCTCTAAAAAGAAGCGAGAATTGTTTGCGTAGACTCACTTTTCTGAATCCTGAACATCATTTTGATATAATTTTTCGATTACCACAGGAAAATCAAACGTTTCACCCTCTCCGACCGATGGCGACAGGGTAATTTTTATGGAAATTGCTTTTTCCGGCACTTCTGGGCGGAAAACATCAACGGAATTCAGCGAATTTTTAATAGTCTGAAGTCCTTTTTGCTCTCTATTTGCCGAAAATCCAACTGTGCTGGGCTTTGCGTTTGGTTCTTCAGAAATCAGCGAAGAAAGATGTGTCATCGGAATCATTGCCTGCGGAATTTTGGGCGGCTTGATATCTGCCACTGTCTGCGTTTGCTCTGGTACTGCGGCAATTTCTGCGTTTTTTTCAGTTCTCGACCGCATTGGCAGGGCTATTGCTGCCACAATGACAGCCGCTGCTGCACCGATTGCCCATTTTGGAACAAAAAATCGGTGAACATTGCTAGAAGCGGTAACTTTTGCATAGCTCATTCTTGCTTGCAATCGCTCAAAACTTTTTTCAAGGTCTGCTGAAGAAAGTGCGATAGCGGCAGCATCTGCTCTCAGATTATCTCGCAGTGCTTTTATGCGCTCCAACTCGTTTTTGCATTGAGCACATTGGCTAACGTGCGCCTCGTATTCTTTTATATATACGGGCGGCAACTCATTATCGAGATAAACAGAATGAATATCTTTTTCAGGACAAGTAGACATTTTCTTCTCCTATAATTTTAGAAAGTTGCGTTCTGGCACGGAAAACCCTTACTTTCACATTTCCTTCTGTGATTCCCAAGACTTTTCCAATCTCCTTATAATTCAACTCTCCATATTCTCTCAAAACAATTACTTCTTTTAGATTTTTCGGCAACTTATCCAGCGCATTTTTAGCACGTTCTATTGCATCTTTTTTGAGCAAATCGGTTTCGCCTGATTCTGTTGCCCTGTGCTCCTCATACAATACTTTTTCGTATGCTTTGCGCTCACGAGTTTTGCGCTTTGCATAATTGAGCGAAGCATTTTTTACAACGCGAATAAGCCAATATTTCGCATCATCAACCGACGGAAATGTCAGCTTTTTCTCGTTTGCCTTAATGTATGAATCATGCACCAAATCTTCTGCAGCTTCTTCGTCGCACACAATTTTGTACGAAATCTTAAAAAGAATCTGCATTGTTGCGTCATAAATTGTCTTGAAATCTTTCGGGTCAGCCGCATTTACTGTCGACGAACCCGTTTCTAATCCGCCAAACACAAAATCTCCAAAAAGGTTACAATTTTTTTACTTACGAGACCAAACAGTACCTTGCGGAGTATCGATTATCTCGATTCCCCTCGCCGTAAGTTCTTCGCGAATTTCATCTGCTCGTGCAAAGTCCTTGGCTTTTTTTGCCGCTTTTCGTTCTGCAATCAGAGCTTCAATCTGTGGTGCTTCAGCATCTCCAGCGTGGGGGTCAGCTGAAAAATCATTGCTTTGATTTTTTAAAACCTCAAGAGCATTTTCAATCAATCGCAACCCTAATACAGAATCCATAACTTTGATTAAGGTTACAATTTCTTTTGCGTCTAGTGTGGTATCTTTGACGGCTTTTTGCAACAGAGAAAGCGCTTTTGGCGTGGCTAAATCGATTTCCATTGCTTTTGCAAACTGTTCCAGCAAAGAAAGAGCCTTTTCGCTCAAACCGCTTTTTGCTTTTTCAAGCGCAATGACAGGCTGTGCGCCGTTTTCTTTTTCTTCTGCTGTATACTGTGCCGTTTTTAGCACTTTTGCCACACGCTGAACCAGCGCCGCGCGAGAATTTTTTGCACTTTCCATCGCATCGACAGAGAATACCAGCGGCTTTCGGTAATGACCGCCGAGCAAGAAGAATCGGTAATCCAGCGGTTCAAAGCCCTTGCTTTTGAGCGAATATCCTTTTTCGCTCGGCAAATCTGTTTGAAGCGTGATAAAATGCCCAGATGATTTGGACATTTTTCCTCCCTCCAAAATCAAAAATTCATTGTGCAGCCAGTAATCTACCCACGGACCTGCTGCCCGCTCTTCTTTGCTGAACGCACCTTCGGATTGCGCAATTTCATTTGTATGGTGAATGGGAACGTGGTCAATGCCACCGGTATGAATATCGAAATGCCGTCCGAGGTATTTCATACTCATCGCAGAACATTCAATGTGCCACCCCGGATAGCCGCGCCCCCATGGGCTATCCCACGTCAGAGCTTGATTTTCAAATTTGGATTTCGTAAACCACAGTACAAAATCGTGCGGATTTCTTTTATTTTCGTCAACAACGACGACATTGCGTTTTCCGGCGCCTGCTTTTAATTCATCGAGTTGCAAATTTGCCAGTTTGCCGTAATCTTCATACGTTGTAATGTCGTAATAAAGATTTCCGCCCGCCATATAGGTATGCCCGTTTGCTTCAATCTGTTTGATAAGCTCTATCATATCCTCGACGTGCTCGGTGGCTTTGCAAATAACATCGGGGCGGCGGATATTCAGAGCGTCAATGTCGCGCATAAATGCGTCGGTGTAAAATTGTGCGATTTCAAGAACCGATTGATGTCGCTCTTTTGCCTGCTTCACCATTTTGTCTTCGCCGTCGTCAGCATCGCCAGAAAGATGACCAATGTCGGTAATGTTCATCACGTGCTTTATATCGTAGCCAAAAAAACGAAGCGTGCGGTCGAGAATGTCCCAGCAAACGTAAGCGCGCAGATTTCCGATGTGTGCATAGTTGTAGACAGTTGGTCCGCAACCGTAAAATCCTGCAAAACCATCTTTCAGCGGCTTAAATTCCTGCAATTCGTGCCCCATCGTATTGTAAAGACGTATGCCCATATATTTCCTCCAAAAATCAATCTTTGAGAAATTATCATATTTTAATGAAAAATTCACTCGAAATTATTGGCTATTTCGCTTATAATAATAATTGTGTACACAATACGAGAAATAGGCGAAAATATCAAGAACTCTTGTAATTTCAACGGTGATGTATTTTTTGACGAATCTCTTAAAAATCGCACGACAATGCGTGTTGGCGGAAATGCCGCATTGCTGTTAGAGCCTTTTGATAGAGCATCTCTTATTTTTGTCCTCAGAATATTGCACAGTGCAAATTGTGAAAAAATCTATGTGATAGGCGGGGGCAGTAATATAATTGCGCCTGATAACGAACTGCATTTTCCCGTTATATCGCTCAAAAAAATAAAATCAACGATTGAGTTAAACGAATCTGTAGCTGAAAATGGGGAAGCGCAGTTGCTCCTCAAATGCTCGTGCGGCACGTCTTGGGGGGAAATATTTACCTACTGCATAGAACACAAAATCGGTGGATTGCTCACGTTTACGGGGCTTCCCGGAACGGTTGGCGGCGCGTGTTTTATGAATGCGAGCTGTTTTGGCTGTGCTATTTCAGATGTCTTAGAAAGCGCTGAATATGTGAGCGATAATGGCGAGACAAAAATATATTCGATGAGTGTTGAAGGAAGCGCTGAAAAAAACGATGAGTGGGGATATAAAAAAAGTCCTTTTCAAACAGCAGCAAAAAACGGCGAAAAACGTATTGTAACGTCTGCGGTGTTTAAAGTTTTTAAGACTGCAGATGATGTTCGGTCCGTAGGGCTTTCGTATCTTGAGAAAAGAAAAGAAAAAGGGCACTATAAAAAGCCGAGTGCAGGCAGCGTATTTAGAAATCCTGAAGGCGAAATTGCAGGAAAACTAATAGATGAATGTGGGCTGAAGGGGTTTTGCATTGGAGGGGCAAAAATTGCAGATTGGCACGCCAATATAATCATCAACGAAAATAATGCGAGTCAGGCTGAAATAAAAGAGCTTGTGGATTATATTGTAAATAGGGTGAATGGGAAAAAATCAATAAAACTAATTCCAGAAATTATATTTTGGTAATTATGACATTTTTTGAATATACCGATAAGAATACTATTGAGTAAGAGGAATATATGTTACAGCTATCAATGGTAAGATTTTCTCGCGGCTCCTACATACTTATGGAAGGTAACGCGCCAAACGACAGAATCTATATAATTCGTCAGGGTCAGGTTCTTTGCAGTCGCGAAAACTCATCTGTTGGCGAACCTCCGTATATTTTAGGACCAGGTGATTTTGTAGGCGTTGTTCCGTGTATGGCAGAACATACGCAGATAGAATCGGTGCAGGCTCAGACCGATACGATTTGTATTAGCGTAAAGCGGGAGCAGTATCCTGAGTTGATTGCATCTAATGTTGCAGTTGCTCTCAAGATTATAAAGGGATTTGCAAAACGAATGCGTTCTCTCAATAGTATGCTTGCACAGCTTACTTTAAAAAATGATATTTCGTCTTCTGCAGAGCATCTTTTTGAAATCGCGGCGTATTATGAGCGTGTTGGATTGCTAAATTGCGCGTTCTTTGGCTATTATCATTATTTGAAAGCGTGTCCTGACGGAGAAAATTTTGAGGCAGCAAAGAAAAAGTTTATCCGAATGAAACCGCATGTGCTTCCGTTAGAGGAGTTGCACTTAGAATCAACGCCTGAGCTTTTGAAATCGTATAAAAAAGATACGCTGATTATGTCGGAATGTCAGGGCGGCAGCGAAATGTACATTATCCAAGAGGGAGAAGTGCATATCACAAAGGTTGTTGATGACAAAGAAGTGACGCTTGCAATGCTCAAAAAAGGCGATATGTTTGGCGAAATGGCATTGCTGGAGAATAAACCTCGCTCTGCAAATGCAATCGCGCATACTGATTGTAAATTGATGACGGTAAACCGCTCAAACTTTGATAAAATGGTTACCACGCAGCCGCAGTTGGTTGCTCGCCTTACAACGACGCTTGCTGACCGTATTTGGTCGATGAATCGGCAGTTGACGAATGCGCTTTTGCACGATCCGTATCATAAAATGGTTGATATGCTTGCGTTGCAGCTTGAAAAAACGCGAAATACGAGCGACAGACAATTTACGACGCCGTTTACGATTATGGATTTGGCGGCAATGTGCGCAATAAATGCGGCAGAAGTGCGAACGTGCCTTGAAAAAATCAAAAACGATGCGAGATTGAAGCTCAATGACCAAAATAAAATTGTGGTATCAAATTGTGCGGCTATCATTGATATTGCGGTGACTCTGAGGAAGCAAATGTATGCCAAAAAGTAAGTTTTTTGCTGTTTTTGCGATAATCTTTTTTGTATCTTTTTTAGCTTTTTCAGAATCTCTTCCATTTGGCTATGGAAAAATCAAGCTCGGAATGGATGTAGATTCTGTAAAAAAAACGCTAAAAGATATTCCTGATTTTGGCTATAGGGGCGACCGAGATGTTTCGATTGCTCCTGCTTCAAAAGAAGTGATTATCGAAACTGATGCTTCGTTTTTGTCGCAATCTTTTTTTGATAGATGTTGGTTTCAGTTTTATGAAGGAAAATTGTATATCATTACACTGAATCTGAATCCTGCCCGAATTGATTATTATTCTGTTTTCAAAAAATTGTGCGAAAAGTATGGAAATCCTCACGTTCTAAATCCTGACAAATCTGTTTGGAAAAATGACAGCGTAATGATGAGTTTGGAAAAGCCGTTGGCACTAAAATATGTAGACGCGGCGCAGTTTAAGAAATTGCAAGATTCCTCAAATGTGGATAAAACTGAATCAGAAAAAGGTCGGGATAAATTTTTAGAGGGATTGTGATGAAATCTTTTTTTTCAAAAAAGGTATTTTGTGCAAGTCTTTTTATTTTGTGCGCTTTTTTTGTTTCGGCTGCGAGCAAAAAATTCAATTTGCCTAAAAAAGACCTTGTTGTAGTGTGCAATGATGGAAAAAAAATAACGATTTCGGCTGAAATTGCAAGAAGCGAGAGCGCGCGAAACTTTGGTTTTATGGAACGCAAAAATATTCCTGATGGCACGGGAATGTTATTCGTTTTTGAAAATGACCAAATTTTGCATTTTTGGATGAAAAATACGCCGACAGCGCTTTCTATTGCCTACATCGATAGAAATGGAAAGATTAACGAAATTTTTGATATGAAGCCGTATAGTCTTGAATCTGTTGATGGCACAAGTTATGCGCGATATGCGCTGGAAGTTCCGCAAGGATATTTTTCGCGTGTAGGCATAAAAGCTGGCGATGTGGTTGACTTAAGTCCTATTCGATAATATTTTCTTAATGAAAAACGGGAAATTTCTGTATTATAAAATTTCCCGTTTTTTTATTTGCCAAAAATTTATTTATTGTGAATCATTTTCTAGCTTAGCGAGTTCTGCAATAGCAATTTTATCTTTTGGGTCAATTTCAAGAACCGTGGAAAAATATTTTTGTGCTTCTGCAATTTTTCCTAAGCGCAATGCAATATATGCAAGATTTGACAAAACTTTTGTATTTTCAGGTTCGATTGCAAGTGCCTTAAAAAGATAAGTCCTTGCTTCGTCTGGCTTTCCATTTTCAAGACAGCAAATAGAAAGCTCATTGTACGTATCGCAATTTTCTGCACCGAAATCTTTTTCGACTTCCAAAGCCTTTAAAAAAGATTTTTCAGCATCTGAAAATCGTTCAAGCCGCCTTAATCCCCAGCCAAGCAAAAACCAAGCATTCCATACTTTTGGATTTTTTTGCAAAAATTCTCCGATAAGTTCAATGCCTTTTTCTTCTTCGCCATCACGAATCATTTTGTATGCTTTATGGAAACTTGCATCTTCAAGATTTCCATTTCTGATTTTATCAATGACTTCTTGTGCGCGATTTTTTTTGTAAATTCCGTTTTCGCCCATTTCTTTGTCTGGCACGTCAACGGTGAGCGCAAGGTATGTTTCCATACAATCTTTTGCACGGACAAAATCGTTTTGTTTCATATAATAAAATGCCGCATTAAAGTAGGCATCTGGGAGTGGCGGGTCAGCGTCCATTGCTTCGGTATAGTACTGCAAAGCATCTGCGTCATAGGCGTCAGCATCCTCGAATAGACCTGCGCGGCGATAAGATTCTGCGCGTTGGTCAAAAAAGAGCGCCATATTGAGAATTGTTATGAGGTCTTCGGGGTCAAATCCGTGGAGCGCAACAAAAATTTCTTCTGCAAGGTCAAAGTCCTCGTTTTTTGCCTTTAAAATCGCCACATTTGTCAATTCTTTTTTTAAGTTTGGGCGAACTTTTTTCAAAATCGAACGATAATAATCTAAATGCTTATTAGTTCTGTCATAGGCAAGAACGGTCAACAAACCTGCCAAAATTTGTTCTTCAGAAAGACTCGACATATCAAAAGAATCCGCATCTCCTTCCTGTTTTTTTTGAACAGGAAGAGGAATCGTCGGATCAAGAGGAAAAGCATTTGTTGAAAATTTAAATCCTTCGGGTAAAGTGACATAATACACCGAATCAATCATTTTTTCTGAAGTCATTTATGAGATTTCCTTTATATTATTAAATCGAAAAATTATTTCTGTGGTGTATTAGCTTGCTGCTCTGGAAGCTGATTTTTTCGGACTGCAGTTACAAAGTTATTGATGTGCAATTTATATGCAAGCGGGATTTTTGGTTCATCAAAACTGATGCTTGCTGCCACAATATCTTTTCTGCCCTCAACAGGTTCTGCCGAAACTATCATTCCCGGAATTGAAAGATTTTCTACCGGATCTTCAAAATCCAATTTGAGCACAGTGCTTTTGTTCGTAAGAAATTTTTCTACACCGAGCAAGATGACTTTTGCGCCAGAAAATGATAAATCTCGAACGATACATTTTCGCGGCACTTCATCAATCATCACGAAGGTTTCTTCTTTTGTGAGCGATAGCTTCCGCATACTGTCCGCGTTTATGGCAATTCGTTCTTCGCGGCGACGGAGCGCGTTTGCATTCGCTTCAAGCAATCTTCCTACTGGCTCAATGAGGTCGTCTGGCGGTCTCTGGGTAAAATTTAGAGTTACAATAACCAAATCTTTTGATTGCATATAAGTTGCAATTGTAGAAACTTTGCCAGAAACAAAAAAGTTTATTGGTTGATTATTTGCGTCGTAAAAACAAAATCGAATCTGAGAAACGCTCTTTTGCTCTTCAGGTTTCTTACTTTCTTTTGAAAGCTCCTGAAATGCACCGCCCTTGATTCCCACAATAATTCGTGCCATCTGAAACGATGTCGAATTAACAATGCACGGCCACTGTCCACCATTACATTTTATGTAAACTTGTCGCGGATCCATTTTTAATGTCAAAATGACATCTTTGGTAAATGGAATTTCCGTATCTCGAAAGAGGTCGTAATATTTATTCAGTTGCTGACTAGTTGTAACACCCATAGTTTTATAATAATTTATAAATAAGGGTTCGTCAATTAAAATGTGCTTTTTATTTCAAATAAAAAGCCGATGTAGCCGGCATTTTTTCTTTTTATTTGAGATTTTAGAACATTTTTGCTATAAATCATCATCGCTGTTGAAGAGCCGCCGTCAAATTCAAGTGCATTTTCGGCACCGATTTTTTTTAGTAATCTGGCACATTCGGGATATGTCAATCCTGCGCTGTGTTGTTTTTTGCTTCCCGAAACCGAAAGTACATACAAAATCTGCCCGTCCGAAGACACTCCTGCTGCAGTTCTTGCGTCTCGCGATGTGTATGAAAAATTGTTTCCAGAACTATCAAAAAGCGCACCGTTTTGCAAAATCAAGAAAAATCCGCCGATTGCAAAATCATTTTTGCACAGCTCTTCGCTTTGATGAGCGATACAGCGAGCCGTAAAACCGCCGTCAGCCGCGCGTTCTAAAACGATTGCTGCATAGCGCGAAACAGGCTCTGAAAATAGTATGTTGTCTGCGTTGAAAATGCCCAATAGCCGCCGTTTTGCCGAAAATATGCCAAAATCATTGGGCGTAAAATATTGCGTTGTGTTCACGGAAAGCTGTGCTTTTGTTTTTTTTTGGAAATCCGAAATGGAAATCCCTTTGTGCGTAAATTTTTTTTGTGAAAAAAATGCCGTTTCGGAATCGGGATATGTTACAATCGAAAGATTTTTTGAAGCAAGCTGTACTTTTGCGATTGTGTACCGCAGGGGTAAAAGGGGATTTTCAAAATCGAAAAATTGGATTTCGCCGTTTTCGGTTGCGTTTTGCCAGTGAGGATTTTCTGGAATATAATCGGTTTCGTTGTATTCGCAGACAGGAGTTTCTGCGGAAGTTGTTGCACACGAAAAAATCGTCAGCACGCAAAAAGATAAAATGCAACAGCAGACGATTTTTTGTATTTTTTCTGATTTTTTTTTCATGTATCAATTCAAATTATTGTATAAATCGCTGAGGTGGAGTTACTACCCAAAACGCCTTCAAAGGCTCATCTCCTGTATTTTCTAGCATATGCGGCGAACTTGCTGAAAATGACACGCTATCGCCTTTTTCGAGTTCAAATACAAGATTTTCGTAATGGAGTTTTCCGCGCCCTTGCACCACAACTCCCAGCTCGCGCCCCAAATGCCCGTATGAACCGCGGTGGGTGTGTTCTCCAATCGGAATGTTCACCACATAGGATTCCACTGCGTTTTGCCCGTCGCTTTCTGCCGGCTTTGCAAGCTCCTCAAAAAGCACTGAATCTTCGGTAATGGTGCGCCGTTCCGCAGCCTTGATGACTTGTACGGGGCGTTCTCTGCGATATTCTTCAAACAAATATTCAAGATTGATGTCCAAAACGTCGGCAAGGACAAGCAATGTGTCAATCGCGGGTGAAACGCGATTTCTTTCAATTTGAGAAACTAGGCTTTCGCTTACACCGGCGCGGCTTGCGACCATTTTGAGCGTGAAGCCTTTTCTTTCGCGCACTTTTCGCAATTTTTCACCAAAATGGTATGGAACGCGTCGAACAATTTTTTCTGTTTTTTCATTTTCTGTGGTCATTTTTCCTCCATACATTCGTGTTTACACTATTTTGCGTAAATATCATTGACCTGTTTTTCACGATTCAATTCCATAACAAAACTGATAAAATGGTCTTCCAGCGTCCATTTTGGACCGTCCAAATTGAGTCTGCGGCGAGCGCGTGCGTTATCGCGGCGCACGGTGTAAAGCAAATAAAAGTCGCGGTAATCAAGCGAAATATCGGTTTTTATGTGCTGCCCCAAAAATTCAGAAACGTCGTCGCGTCCAATAGACGGAATTTTGCATTCTCGAAGGGTTGCGCGAAGTGCCTGCACCTGCTCATACGACAGCCCGAACAAAAATTCCTCCATTGCTTGAGAAACATCGCTTTCGCCGAGTTTTTGCTTGATAAATTTTATCCATTTTTCGTCCATTTTAATCGACATCAGCAAAAGTTCGCTCGTGCCGACCATCGTGCCGAATGCAGGCGCAAGTTCTCGCCGAGCCTGCCAGACGGACTGCAAAACGGGTGCAATGTCTGCAACATTTTGGTCTGAACTGTGTTCCCACAAAATGATGAGCGAAGAGGCAAGTTCGCGCCGAATGTCGATGTCGAGCGATGTATCTTTGATGAGATTTAAATAAACGTCTTCTGCCATAAGCGTAAACAGCAACGAGATGGTTAAATCGTCAAATCCCTTGGCAATATCTTCGCCGAGTTTGGTGATTCGAGCAAGCTTTGCAATCGATGCAAATGTGTGGATTTTTGCCGTTAAATATCCCTTGCCCATAGATGCTTTTGACGGCAAATGCAACATCGTGTCGCCGTCGTATTGGTTTGCAATCAGCGATTCTATCAGTGATTGCGGTGTTCGCACGCTTGCGGTAAGAGTGGAGCGTTCCAACAAACTCGGGAATTTTGCGATTGCGCGCGCGAGATGTTCTAGATTATCAAGTTGCTTTTGAAGCGTTTCAACTCGTTCGGGTTCTTGTTTCCATAATTTATTTATCACTTCTCCGATGAGCTGCTGTTCGTGCGCACTAAAAAGAACGATGCCAGCAGAAAGGTCTTCCTGCTGCTTTTCTTCTTCATCAAAAAAAGTATTTAAATCAATACTCGTAAATTCAGTTTTCAAAAAAGATTTCTTTGCATCCACAATGCAAGCATTATAGCATAAATAAAATAAATTTGATACGTCTTTCTGAAAAATTTATGTATTTTTGTTTTTTGCGCTATGTGATATACTTTTGAAAAAATGGGAGGAAGAATGAAGATTGCCGAAATTCAAGTGCCTGTGTCAACGTTGAGCGGCGTTGGACCGAACACGGCGGCGTTGTTTGCGCGATTAAATATTTTTACCGTTGCGGATTTGCTCTCGACTTATCCTCGTGAATACGACGACAGAACGAAGCGCGCTCCGATTTGTGAGTTTGCCAAGTCAAAAATCCACACGATTGTTGAAATCAAGGCGCACGAATGGTTTGGCTACGGCAGAATGAAAACGCTCAAGCTCGTGGTGAGCGACGGCACGGCGGAGGCGGAATTAGTTGCGTTTAATCGCGGATTTTTGGAAAAAAGCCTTCCTGTTGGTTCAATCGCGGCGGTAACGGGCAAATTTGAATTGAAATACGGCAAAATTCAATCGACTTCATTCGAGGTGCAGCGGCTTTTTCTGCCGAACGAAAAAACGCTTGAAGAATCTGAATCGCTCATCATTCCTGACAGCGGGCTTTTCAGCGTCTATCCGCTTACGGAGGGGCTTTCTCAAAAAACGTTCCGCAAACTCATCAAGCAAGCGCTGAAGCAATATTCGCTTGGCATTGACGACGAAATTCCCGAAGAATTCAGGCAAAAACGCAATCTGCTTCATAAAAAAGACGCAATCATAAAAATCCATCTTCCATCGCAGATTTCCGACACCGAAGAAGCGCGCCGAACGCTGATTTACGAGGAACTTTTTAGTTTTCAGCTGTCGATGGCGAAACGGGCTTTTGAGCACCGCGGAAATCTTCCTGACGAACACTTTTCGGAATCCGAGACGGAAACTCAGCCTCCTTTGAGCAAAGAGGATTTTGAAAAATCGTTGTCGCCTTTGCAAAAAAAATTGCTGGGGACATTGCCGTTTTCGCTCACCGAAGACCAAATGCGCGTCGTTTTTGATATGGATAACGATATTGACGCTGGTTTTTCATCACGAAACACCGAACTGTTAAAGCCAAAAAACGAAAAATCGGCGCGTATTGTAACAATGCAGCGGCTTTTGCAGGGCGATGTCGGCAGCGGAAAAACGCTGGTTGCATTTTTTGTGTGTCTGCGCGTGGTGGATTGGGGCGGGCAGTGCGTGCTGATGGCACCGACGGAATTGCTTGCGCGGCAGCACGCCGAAAATGCAGCGAATCTGTTGGAATCACTTGATGTGAGCGTGGCTTTTTTGACGGGAAATCTCAAAGCCAAAGAACGCGGCAATTTGCTCAAAGCCATAGAAAATGGCACGGTAAAATTGGTGGTTGGCACGCACGCGGTTTTTTCTAAATCTGTGGTTTATAAGGATTTACAGCTGGCAATTATTGATGAGCAACATAAATTCGGTGTTGCCCAGCGCAACAGCATTTTGGACAAAGGTCGCCAGAGCATTGCAGCCCAAAAAGACGGGCGGCAAAACCTTTTTACCCCGCATTTGCTGATGATGAGTGCAACGCCAATCCCGCAGTCGCTTGCGCTAACATCGTTCGGCGACCTCGATATTTCCACGATTCGCACAATGCCGGGCGGCAGAAAGCCTATTCAGACGTATTTGACGAAAATGGGAAACGAAATGAACGTGTACAATGCGGTCAGAAAAGAACTCGACGCAGGGCATCAAGCGTATTTTGTGTATCCGCGCATTGAAAGCGGTGAGGAGCGGGCGGAATCGGTGGAAGATGCACGGCAGACGCTCAAATCTGCTGAAAATATGTTTCAAGTGCTTTCTGAGCAGATTTATCCCGACGTAAAATGCGCCCTCGTTCATAGCAGCGTGGACGAAGAGGAACAAAACAAAATTTTGAATGATTTCAAAGACGGTAAGATAAAAATTTTGGTTGCGACCACCGTTGTTGAAGTCGGGGTTGACGTGGCAAATGCGACGTGTATGGTCATCGAGCACGCAGACCGTTTCGGGCTTGCCGCATTGCACCAACTTCGTGGGCGCGTGGGGCGCAGTTCATTGCAGTCGTATTGTTATTTGATTTACAGCCAGCATATTACCGAAATCGGTGTGCAGCGAATGAAAGTGTTGCGGCAAAGCACGGACGGATTTAAAATCGCCGAAGAAGATTTGCGCCTGCGCGGTCCCGGCGAATTTTCGGGAACAGCGCAATCAGGCTATCTCACTTTTGCGCTTGCCGACATAACGCGCGACCGTGAAGTATTGCTTCAGGCGCGCACGGACGCGTTTAATCTGCTTAGGCAACGTATGACTCAAGACGGGTTGCTCTGAACGGGCTTCTCATTCGATTGATTGCGAACATCTCAATCTGTCGGATACGCTCTTTTGAAAGATTGTATTTTTTGCCGATTTCTTCAAGCGAAAGCGGTTTTCTGCCGTCAAGACCGTATCGCATTCGCAAAACAGAGGCTTCTCGGCTTTGGAGCGTAGACAGCGTATTCGACAAATCCTCTTTCATACACTCCTCGATTGCATTCTCCTCTGGCGCGGCGTAGCGGTCTTCTTCCACAAAATCGCCGAGAACCGAGCCTGCGGAATTGCTGTCGGAAATCGGTGCGTCGAGCGAAAAAATATCGTCGCTGATAGACAGCATTTCGTACACATATTTTTTTTCCATTCCGAGCGATTTTGCGATTTTTGAAACGCGCTGATTTTCGCTCATTGTGTTGTCAACGTGTCGCGCAGATTTTTCAATGCGGAGCATATCAGTGATTTTGTTCGCAGGAAGGCGAATCGTGCGGCTTTTATCGCTGATTGCCTTGATAATCGACTGGCGAATCCACCACACCGCATACGAAATAAAATGAAAGCCTTTTTCTGGGTCAAAGCGGTCTACGGCGGTCATCAAACCGATATTTCCTTCGCTGATTAAATCGCTCAAATCCATTCCAAGATTGCGATATTTTTTTGCAACAGACACCACAAAGCGCAGATTCGCATTGACAAGGCGCTTTTTTGCCTCTTTGTCGCCTTTTGACGCACGAAGCGCAAGTTCACTTTCTTCGTCGCGCGAAAGCAGCGGGATTTTGTTGATTTCCTTGAGATATGTTGTCAAAACTGAATCGTCGTTCGTCATTTTCTTGCCTCTTGTAAAATGGATTTCACTTATTACAAAGCAATCATCGTGCCAACTTTTATTTTTTTTGTGCATTTCGTTTTTTTTGCTTTCGGTATTTTACCGATTGCTTGTTTTGGGAAATTTCGCCTTCGGTATTTTGCCGAATGTTCGCTTTGGAAATTTTGGCGTTTCGGTATTTTACGGAAGTCTCATTTTGGGAATTTTTGCATTTCGGTATTTTACCGAATGTTCACTTTTGCCGAAGTCTTAAAACGGTATTTTACCGATTTAAGAAAATTGATTCAGGCATAAATCGGTATTTTATATTTTGGTTTCTATATGATTTTTTTGTAAAAATGCTCAGAGCTTCTTTGGAATGACAAAACAGTTTTCAGCGAATATTTCGTAACGCTTGCCCAAAAATTTTCTTGACGTTTGAAATTGAAATTCGTATCTTTATATATGAAAAAAGGATTTCAAATGATACACCGATGTTTTATTACATTCCTTGTTGTGTCATTTTGACCCTATTTTTGATATATCAATCACGATTCTGAACGAATTTGGCACATTTTTGCTCAGAATATTTTTGGAGGAATCTATATGAAAGTTAAGCCATTGGCAGACCGTGTTCTCGTAAAAACCGAAAAAAGCGAATCAAAAACAGCAAGCGGAATCATTATTCCAGAGACTGCGCAGGAAAAAACGCAGACTGCAACTGTTGCCGAGGTTGGACCGGGCACAGAGAAAGAGAAAATTACGGTCAAGGTTGGCGACCGCGTGATGTACGATAAATATGCGGGAACTTCTGTTAAAATCGACGGCGAGGATTATTTGATTCTCAAAAACAGCGACATCATCGCAATTATTGAATAGCAAGAAATTGCGTTTGCGAGCGGGGAAAATCAGCCCCCGCTTTTTTTGTGCGCGAAAAATAAAAAAACCGTCCTTTTATACACAGGGCGGTTTTTTCGTGCAATCAAAATATTACAGCTGTGTCTTGAAGAATTCTTCGAGTTTTGCAACTGCGTCTGCTTCGTCAGGACCTTCAACGGTAACTTTTACATTGTGTCCCTGCTTTGCGCCGAGGCTCATAACCGCGATAAGACGTTTTGCATCTGCGCTCTTGCCGTTGCATTCGATTTTAATCGTTGATGCAAGTTGCTTTGTTACTTTTACCAATTCTCCTGCCGGGCGTGCGTGAATTCCGAGTTCATCAGTAATTGTGTACTCAAAAGTTTTCATATTTTCTCCTAAAATCAAAAAGTCTTATAAAATTATAAATCCCATTTGCCGTTTTTGTCTAGCAAATGGGATAAAATAACGACTTATTCAGAAACTTTTTTCTTCAAAGTTCCCAAAAGCACCGCTCCCACCGCTGAACCGATGATGAGCGCGACAAGATACATTACAG
>ERZ842401.2226-NODE-2226-length-26225-cov-6.906114_pt1 | contig 26225 bp, 27 predicted proteins | sample MGYA00521270_ERZ842401 | MGnify/ENA primary metagenome ERZ842401 (study PRJEB31892, sample SAMEA3878208) | bioreactor metagenome | biome: Moose rumen | place: Sweden | collected 2011-10 | study: EMG produced TPA metagenomics assembly of the PRJEB12797 data set... | reverse complement strand
CCCCCACCTCCAGCAGTTGCTTGAACATCTCAAGCCGATATGGCTTCAGTTCCCCGGCATTCATCAACTTCTTGTTGTGCTTCCACCAAGAGCACAGATTGCGTTCCTCCGAAATGAACTTGAAGGGTTTGCGGCGGTTAGTTTCAAGGAAGTCGATGGCTTCCTGACATTTGACGAGCCATCTTTCATTTTGGTCATTGCCTACGCCAATCTCGTCACCAACTGTTCCAACGGCTTCCGAGCAGCGTGCATGGCCGAAGGCTTGCTGTCCGGGGAGGGATAGCCTACATTGATCATGGCCACCAGTTCATAGCCTTCAGCGCTCGGGAGGATGTCGCGAAGGAGGGCGGGGTCGAAGGAGCCGACCCACAGGGTGGCGAGGCCTTCGTTCTCGGCGGCGAGCATCAGATAGGTGGCAACGATGGCGGCGTCCACTTCGGCGCCGTTCTTGCCGTCGTAGCGACGGAACCACGCTTCCGCCGGCCGACAGCCCATGACCAGCAGCAGCGGCGCGCCATAGTTGGAGCGCGTAACGCCCTTGATGGCCTCCAGCGTCTCCGGACGGGAGACCGCCCAGATATGCACCGGCTGCCTGTTCACCGCCGTCGGCGCCATCCGCCCGGCCTCCAGAATCCGGTCCACCTTCTCCGGCTCCACCCCCGGTGCCGCAAATGCGCGGCAGGAGTATCTGCGATTCAGTACGTCATTGAATTCCATACAAAAAGCATGTTTACTTCTATGAACAACTGTTGTTAGCAGGGTAATGCAGGAGGTAGTAGTTGTCTTTGATGAACTTGACAAAGTCAGCAAAGATGGGGTAAGGAGTGCGGGCGGTGATGTGGTCCTGGGCGTTTTGGAGAGCGGTGGAAAGGATGGTGGCCAAAGAGTCGATGACTGCGATGCGCTCCGCGTCGGTCATTTCGGGATTCGAGACGCGATCCACACCGACCTCATACTCATGGAGTATGATATCATCCATCAGGCCATAATCAAAGACTTCCTCAATGTTACGGTGAAGGTAGTCCAGCACGACACTGTGGAAAACGATTGCCCGGGAGACAGGGAGCGATAGGATGTTTTGCTTGTCAATGCTCATATAGCTGATAGGCAGAATGCCGAATTCTACTGGCGATTACTTTATCAAGGCCTTTGCTTTCTCCAAAGCTGAAGCGATCTCTTCCTGACTCACGCTGCCGCCCCACATACGCTGAACATATTCCGGAGTGATACCGGCAAAGTCCATTGAGCAGGAACGCATTTCACTTTCTATAAATGCCCGGAGGCGGGATACTAAATCTTCCATTGTATTATTGTTGTTGAGGTTGAACTTTTTTCTATTGAAGGATATCTTCAGGGCCCAGCGGCTCATAAGCGCCATCCTTACACTCCAAGATCACCGTTCCAGATTCGAGGGCACGGACGGTGTGCCACTGACCGATGGGGATATTCAATGCCACGACCGGGCCATTGGGAGACAACTCGATAGCCTCAGTGCAGATACGTTCAAGGTCATCGTAGTATTCTTCCACCAGCCGGCCACGAAGGCAGACAACAGTTTCCGAAGACTTCTGGTGCCGATGAATCGGCAGCGGACTGCCCGGCTCAATAGCATTGAGCATACGTTGTGACTGGTCACAGGGAGAGTTCCTAAGGTCCAAATTCATCCGCAGCCGAGGTGAGGCTTTTGCCTGCTCCGTAAGGCTATCCAATAAAGCTTGTGTTATTTTCATTTCTTCAAAGATTCAAGATATTCAGCATGAAGATGATAATACTTCTTCATAAACACCACATACGCCACCACCAGCACCACTCCGGCGCAAACCAGATACACCCAATGCGCCAGCACCGTCGCAGGACAAAGATAGATAAACCCCAGCGAAATCACTAGCTGCAGGCCCATATAAATCAGCGACACCACCACGTGGCTCATCCCCAACTCATTCGCCATCAATTGATACGCATGCTTGCGGTGCGCCTCGCCCAGGTTCTCATGGAGCATAATCCGATGAAGAATCGTGCAGCAACCGTCAACCCCATACACCAGCAGGAAAATCAGCCAGGTCACATCGCACGTCTTCGCAATCAGCAGACCAATGGCAAACAGCATAATGAACGCAATGCCAATTGATCCGACATCCCCGGCGAAGCACTTCGCCTTCCCCTTCGGGCGGAAGTTGAAGAAGCTGAAAACCAGCACGCCAATGATAGCCACCACCAGATACGACGGTTCGACAAACTGTCCTACGTCTTGCCCGACCTGACCAGGCATCTCATTTACCAGCAACAGCGGCACCAGTCCCGCCAAAGCATACCCAGCCGTTATTCCGTTGATACCATCCATGAAATTAATCACATCCGTGGCACCCACAAACACAATCAGGGCTACAATGCCGATGGCAAGCACCCAGTACCACGCCAGTCCGGAAAGGCCACCCGTACTGAGCACAATACTCCAAAACATCAGCCCCGTCGAGATGAATTGCACCACAAGCCTGACGCTGTCCGGCAGCGAATGCACATCATCCCAAAAACTCACACCTGCAATCAGTATCAAGCCGCACAGAAACGGCAGGTACTCCACAATACTCTTCCCTTGTATAAGCATCAGCACCGCCCACACAATCATTGACAAGGAGAAAATCACCCCACCGCCACGCAGCACAATGGAAGAATGCGAACTCCGCTCATTGGGTTTGTCGATGATATTGCACTTATCCGCAATGCGGAAATAAACCAACTCCGCCACCACAAGAATGGCAGCGATAATCAAATATGTAATCCAAATAATCATAATTCAATAGTATAAATCGTTTTCTCTCACTCCCCCTTCACTGCCACACCGACACTTTGGAACACCCGGTTCCACCAGACTTTCACTGAGTCCCAGGGAAAGATGAAGAAGTGTTTGACGGAGTCGCAGGTGTAGCGCCAGAAGGAGATTGCTTTGCGAACCAGGAAGCCCCGCTCGTGGTAGTAGCTGGCATCCCTGTTGTGGCCGAAATTGCCAGTCTCAAGGATGAAGTCCATAATACGTGTGGCTTTGCGACGCCACCGATTATCCGAGGAATAGAAAGGCATCGCTTCTGCGGGCATTCCAAGGTACTCTATGGCCAATGTGCCAAAAGCCTTCCACTCGCTCATCAATCCGGACTGCCGGAGGCGTGCCTCCACAACCGACAAATCTAACTGAGAACGGTACGTCCATAGCAACCGGCACCAGTCGCAGATCTGCCGGAGGCCAATCCCACCTTTAAAGAAATGAGCAACAAAATGCATAAAGATATAGAACGCATCTTCATTCACGCCCGGAAGCAGGATAACCGTTCCGCCGTTCTGCCAAGTCCGCACCTTTCCTTTCTCGAAGACATCTTGTTGGACGGCATCAACTGTTTGCTCCGCCTTTTTCCACAAGAGGCTCCGAAGCGTACCGTGCAACTCCACCACCCAGGGGTCGATGGTCATACCGAGGTGCTTGTTATAGGGTTCCTCTTTATCCACCGATACTGCCAACGGGGTCAGAAAGTCCTTGGCTTTTTGATAATTACTGGCATCCGTCAGAAAATCCACATCCCCGTTCGCCCGCCACAAAGGACGCTCATAGCTTTGCGCAACACCCTGCCCTTTCATCAGTACGGTAGTAATTCCTTTCTCCCGCATCTTATCCGTCATCACACCGATGAAATAATTCATTGCAGAATTACGCTGTTCCAGTTGTACGGTACGGCCGATAAACTGCAGCACATCCTTCTTGACCGGTTTCGTATCAGAAACATGCTCTATTCCGGCAGCCACAAGGCCAACCACCGACTGTTCTTCTGCCAACTGCAAGATACATCCATAATCGATCTTTCCAAATGGTAAAAGCTGGACTTCTTTTTCCCAAAGTCCAGCTCGCAGAAGTGCTAAAAAAACTTGCCGATTATTATCTAACTTCATTTGAAACTCTCCAGCGTCACCTTTAATCCCGTTCTCGCATCAACCGGCATCTTTTCAACACCCAAAGCATTCTTAATCTTCGCATTCGATGACACATAGTTCTCCGTTAGCTTTTGCATACGCAAAGGGTTAAGTGGCAGATGCAGCCAACCGCCAACTCTGGCGATACCGTTCATCATGCCTTTAGGCAAACGCCAGATATGTGCCTTCTTCCCGAGTGACTTGCAGATTTCCTCAATCAATTCATTGGTCGAAAGAGCTTCGTCATCTCCCATATTGTAAATACCAGACGGCACATCCTTCGCAAGCACTCCATTCACGGCAAAACAGATATTCTCCACCGACGTAAACGTCCTGCGGTTCTCGAATGCTCCCAGAGGCCATGGAATCCCCTTACGTACCACATTATACAGCAGATTTAAGTTACCCTTGTTTCCTGGCCCGTGAATCATACACGGCCTAAAAATATACACCTGCTTGTCTGCTGGCATGTGTTCCTGAATATATTTCTCTGCCGCTATCTTGCTCTCCCCATAAGGTCCTACCGGAGCTGGGACCACGTCCTCCATCAGTACGCCATCCACCTTATCAGCAGCAGCTTTGGCTGTACTAAAAAACACAAATTTCTTGATTGATGGATGAGCCAAAAAGTAATCAAAAACCTTAATGGTCAAGTCCCTGTTTACTTTAAAATACACCTCTGCGGCGGCTTTATTTCTGGTATCATGCGCTTTCCCTGCGAGATGAACTATCCCATCCACTTCAGGTATCCGCTCAGCATCCAGATCATCCCAAGAGTAAGTCCTTACTACACCATCCTTTTCTGGGGCAATAATATCCAGTCCATAAATCGTATTCTCCTTCGACAGAGCCTTCACCAGATTCGATCCCACGAAACCGTGGACTCCCGTTACTAATATACGCATTATTCCATTGATTTTATGATGTTATCCACTACCGTTTTCTTGTCGAAATGCTTTAGATAATACTCCAAACCATTCTTTCCCATTTGTTCTCTCTCCTTCTTGTCCATCTCATACATAGTAATCACATTTTCAGCCAACTTCTTGTAATCTCCCGATGGTGCGGCCAGTCCGCAGTTGGCTTCTTCTACAATTCTATTTCCTTCTCCGTTCAACATTGAAACGATGGGTTTTCCTGAAGCCATGTAGGACTGCGTCTTAGCCGGAATGGTCAGCGAGAAGATATACTCATCTCTCAATGAGACAATCATTGCGTCAGCGTAGGAGAAAAACGTCGGCATCTCTTCCATCGGATGGCGCCCAAGGAAATACACCGTTTCTGTCAGGTCCAAATCTTTCGCCTGTTCTTCGACTTCAAGACGCGCTCTCCCATCACCCACAATAATCCATTTTATCTCCTGATGAGTCCTAGTTTCATTCGCCGCCTTGATAATAGAACCGACATCTTGTGCATTACCGACGTTACCGGCAAACATCACCCGATAACCTTCAGGCATCAAAGCTGCGATGGTACTATTATTCAACAGCTTTCTATCCAAATACAGGTCCTCTGCCCAATTGGGAACATATACTATCTTCGATGCAAAATTCCCCTTTGATAAGATAGACTCCTTGAAGCCCTCCGACTGTACCATAAGCACATCGCATTTCTCGTATATCCTCTTCACCAGCCTATCGAGTACACCCAGAACCAAACTGTTTGTTACCCCACCTGCGGCAGTTACACTTTCAGGCCACAAATCCTGTATCCACAACAGCACCTTTCCACCATACTTCTTCTTGCAGTACAGGGCGGGGTAAGCTTGCGTGACAGGCGATATCTCAAAGCAAAGAATAGCATCGAAAACCAATTTATGTTTGCGAATGTATTTATTGGCATTCACGACATACGATAGATAGTTCAACACCAGATTCTTTCCTCCTCCGGAGCCTCGTTTTCGAAGGGGGACACGGATAACTTTTGCGCCAAAGTACTTTTCCTCAACTAATCCCTCATACTGGTAGCCCTCATAGTACTCACCCTTAGGATAGTTGGGTTTCCCAGTCAATACGGTCACTTGATGACCTCTTGATACAAACTCCCGTGCGAGATCATTGATTTTGAATTCCTCAGGATAGAAATACTGGCTGATAATTAGAATCTTCATTGCATACACATAAAACTATACACGTCCCAAAGCGACGCTAACAAGGAAATCTTTAATGGCATTGAAGTGGCGGTCATAATCGTCATATCTTGCCAATTGCGTTTTCATCCTTTCTGAGAATGCTGACTGCAGTTGTTTATCATGTATCAACTTCGCAAACTGTTTCGCAGCATCGGCCTCATTCATAGGCTCATAATAAAGGCACGAATCGCCAAGCACCTCCCTATTGAATTCAAAATCAGTCGCTACTATCTTCAAGTCAAAGAACATCGCTTCCACAGTGCTGGCGGAGAAGACCTCAAGGAGTGTCGGCAGATAGCAGTACTCGCAATGCCTATACATTTCAGCCAATTCTGCCTGAGTAACCCGTCCGTGATTAAACACATTATTCTCTATATGAAGCTTTTTTAGCCTTTTGCTGATGACGCCCCACAATGGATCATTCGTGGGTATTGTTGTATGGAAACGCGCGTTATCAATTCCATTTTTCCTCAATTCCATGATAACGTCAGGAAGGATGTCAAAATTTTTATGCGGGACAGGCGCCCCAACACACGCAATTTCTATCCAACCCGAGTTATTGTCAATGTGCTTGTTGTCCTGGAGATCGAACGCTGCAGGCAAGACATTATTTACTACGCATACATTTGGGGCTGGAAGATGAGTTATCCTAAGAATACCTTGCTTTGTGGTTTCCGTCTGGGTAATAAAGAATCGCGCCTTTTTGATAAGCCGCTTCTGATTCCAACAATAAAGGAGCAACCGCGGTATGGACTTCAGCGGCTGAACTCTCCAAGAATACTTATTCTGATGAGCGACCAAAGGATTTGTAAAACGCATTACCTCCGGGGAGTTAAAGTCAAAATAGCTCGGGGCTGTTACCGAATACACCACATCTGGTTTCTCCACTTTTTCCAGTTCTTGTAATTCCATTTTGACTCTTTTGTAAGAGCCCCGAAAGTCAGGTTGAGTTGGGAAAACATGATAGTTGTCCCTGCCTTTCATTTCTTCCGGCAAAATCTGATCAAGGTCACTTGAGACGACATAGAGCCAGTCTATTTCCGGATGGTCAAGGGTCTTACGAACGAAATTATTCGCAATCTGGAACGCTCCTCCGGCATGTTTTTTTGTTGATATAGTATTTACAAGTATTTTCATAAGCTTTTATTCAGTCAATCGGAAGATGGATCCAGTCCCCTAAAATACGATCCCATTCTTCAGGCTGAAAGGGGACATAACCACCATCATGATGAAAAGTCAATTCTCCAAAATACACTTTTTCATTTATCAAATAAAAATCCACTCTCACATGAGGGAAACCTTTTGAAAGGGTGCTCGCCAAAGCCTTCATTTCTTCAAATTGTGGAAAAGTCTGGAGTAACTTAGGATTATGAGTGTGCCCCTTACTGCTTATGTCAAGATGGTTCAAATCCATATCGTAGTAATCAAAATACGCAGGCCTTTGCTCTGAATTAAAACGATCAGAAGCATAGAAAAGAATTTTTGGGACCCCGTTAAAGCAAAAGAACTTATAATCCGCCAAATCCTCAGACTTCTTGTCTATCATAAGTTGCTCTGCAATGATACGATGAGGTACATTTTTATATGGGTATTCCCGTCCTTTTAAAAAGAAGTCTCGCCTCAGACCTGTATCTAACTTTTTTCTTGCTCCATTATAATCAAATCGGGCTTTATCTTTACAAATAATTACAGAACCGCTATCATGAGTACACTTCAAGACAAACTGATCAGGAAGTGTATCAAAATCGATTTCATCAAAACCATCCCATACGCCAAGCATTGGGATAAGATAATCTGCTCCTATAGTTTCAGAAATAAACGAACGTACAGCATATTTATCCACCACTCTCGTGCATAAATCCGAGTTATTGTGTAGTTTGAGCCACTGTACTTTTTCTGTAAACGATTTTGGGTGCTCCAAATCTAGTTTTTTACCCATTTTGAGTCGATACGAGAGATGCAAGTAAGCTTCATCAGAAAGATACCTACTCACACTTTCACTCATAACAATACGAGCCAAGGCAATCCGCGGTGATCTAAGGACCTTGATAATAGAGGACTTATTCATTTTAAAGACTTTTCTTAACTATTATTCCATTTTCAGCAAGAATATATGCAGGGTTACCAACGACTACGCAATTGGTCGGAACACTTTTCGTCACTACAGCTCCTGCACCCACAATTACATTATCTCCCAAACTAATGTTTCCTATAACCACGGCATTAGCGTTCACCGTAACATTGTTACCTATTATAGGCCTATCTCCACTTTTATTATTGCCAATAGTAACATTATTACGAATCGTAAAACTATCGCCTATTGACTCAGCATTAACAATGGTTGCGAATGGATGAACACACAAGAAGCCTGATCCAATCTTCATATCTGTAGCCAGAGTAAAGCACGGATGTGGCCAAAGCCAGTACCACATTAAATACTTTGCATTCCCAATTCTTCTGTAATATAGATTTCTATACGTCTTGTCGAAAACCAACAAATAGCAAAAACCCATAATAATAGGGCACTCAAATTTACGATGATTCATCGATACCTCAACATCTCCTTTACATTTTTCATAATTGATGTAAAAGAAAAGGATGTGAAGTAGTAGCCGAGGTATATTTATTATAGTAATTATTAACTTTGATACTGGCATATTGTTATAAGAATAAATTAAGAAGCTCTTTCAGTACTTTAAAATGATACGGATTTCGCCTTTTCTATATATACGACAGATGGTGAAACCTTAAACTTTCTTTTCTTGACTCTATTCCCAAAACAGTCAGAGTATTTGGCTCTTCCAATCACATTAATAGAAGATTCCTGTCCCAGTTGGTCAGACCATACGGCATAGACCTTTCTTCCGTCCGGGTTTACCCACTCTGCTATATACTGATGACCATTAACCGTCACCGTTGGCCGAGATGCTCCCGAAGGGCACCTCTCAATAAACGTTTTCAATGCATAGAAAGCTGGTTTCCTGGTCAGATCTCTTCGCAAGAGACCGTACCCCCCATTCTCTTGACTCCTATCAGTAAGGCAATATCCAAATACCTTATCAACTCCGGAAGCAAAAGAGAGGAGAAATAACCTCGGATATCGTATTGCCTGCAAAGATTCAGAAATCTTATAACCATTGTTGCTTCGGGACTGAATGATAATATTCCCTTTTAAATCACTGTTCAACTTATAGCAAACAGCCACAGGTGAAGAAAACCCTTCGTCGTAGCCCTCAATAATGGGTATCATCTCATCCCCGGCTGAAAGGTTACCCGCAGAAAAGTATTTAGGACTCTTCAAATCATCTTCAGACCAAGTGTAATTTGAGCTAAAGGATGTCCGCAAACCTTTCATTTTCGATTGTATGCCTCTGGCCTTTGCATCCGCATCCCAAGTGAAGAGACAGTCAATATGGAGCCTTTTATATAAGGACTTCCCGACAGGTTTCAATTCACTGGTATTGATATCAAGGTCATAGTAGAGTAATGCCCCGCCTTCAGGAAACACAACTGTTCCTCCACTCTTAACGTACGACTCCAAACCTTTAAAATAGTCCATTGGGAAAGACTCCCCAAAGAGCACCATCAGAACAGGGGCTGTTCGAATATCTAAAGAGGCCAAATCATCCAGGCCTATTGCTTTCACGCCTTTAAAACCTGTATAGATAACGGGATTATCTTGATTCCGCAGATTCTTGCTAACTCTCGAATCAAGCAATACTGCTAATTCAACCTTTGAGCACTTAATACCCAACCTTTTATACACTTGCGGCAGCACATCTGTATAGAACCTATCCGGATTCTCGGCACTTTCAATACCGAAAGTGCTATATCCAGTCTCTGTCAGCCACAAAGGCTTATCGACATCATATTTTGTGAGGATCGCATCTGCTTTCACATAAAAAGGCAGTATCGCCTCCGGTACATTCCGAGCACTATAGTAATGGATATTCGTCACATCATAATAATTCGCCGCACCAGCTTGCAACAAGTCTTCAAAATACTTTTTACTTATATCCCCTATCGCCCCAAGCAATATCGTATGATTAACATTATGTGACTTGATGATGCTATATGAGGATTTCAACATGGGGACATATTCCGTCGCAGGAACTTTTCCGTCTGATGCATTCATAATGTCCATTTCATTCCAGATTTCCCATGTATTAATGTCCTTCCCATAACGGTTTAGGCATTCTGTCAAATAGCGGGAATATGTCTCGCTTTCTGCTTTTGTGTATTTATCATAGCGGGCCGGATAGACCAAAGGAGCCAGTAGCAGGTCATTACCCTTAGCCGCTGTTATCACATTATCCCAAATTTGAAAACTCTGGTCTTTTTTCCCATAATTAATGCTACCCTGATTAAAGTCCGTCCGGACCGATTTTACTCCAGTAGCTGCTATTTCTTCTATGCACGCACGGTAGTTATCGAAGTCATACCCACGCCACGTGATATGTGACGTGATGCCATAGGGATTGACTAATATACTGCTCCCACAAAAACGTTGCTGAACGCGAACAGGTTGAGAATAGGATAAAAATGAAGGACACACTAGACATATAGCCAATGGCCCTATCAGAAAACGAAGTTTCATTGCTGATTACTTTTCTGCCGGATATAATACAATCGGGGTGGTGCTCTTTAGGAACATATCTGCAAACAAAGCCCCAAACAAGCATAACAGTATGAAGAGATTACCCCCTCTTGTATACTGTCGGAAATAGAAAACACCTTCACCGACGACCTGGAAATACAATAGATAAATAATCAGATGATTTAGTCTAAACCGTGGCTTAGATTTTCCCAACACTAAATAGAAAATGAGAAAAGCCCCTAATCCGAAGCAGGCCAGTTCAATTCCGCCAAGTTTCCTATAAAGCGAAACGACCAAGGTGCCGAATGTCCAGGATTTCCAGTCACCATATTCCATTAGCGTTCTGGTGCCATCGCCACCTACCGGCCTATGTAATATCTCATTTATCAGAGTAAATCCCGAGTGACTTATAGGGGGATCATCTATCCCAAAATATAGAGGTCCATTAATGAAACTTTGACCAATATAACTAGCCATTGAAAACAATACTCCTTCATCAGAACGCTCAAAACGGCTGACACTAATCATCATTAACGGAATGGCCAACGCTATTCCAAAATAAATAAATACTTTTTTTATCGTTTTACCAACTCGTTGTGGCAGATACTTATAGAAGAATGTCCAAAAGAAAGCAAAAGAAAAAATCCAAAATACAATACCGTCTCGCCCGGCAAAAGTAAGAACATGTATGGGTTCCGACAAAGACGAAATTAAAAGGAGGAAAGCACGTGCTTTGAAACCTTCAATGATGATATAAATGAAGAATAGTACAATTGCAAAAACATAGAACGACGATGAAACGGATGCTATCGTATTTAATAGACCTCCTTCTGAATACTCCTCTCCAGCAGATATCATATTTCGAATCTCCCTGATATCGCCCGATGCTAAAATACTACCTGCGGTCCTGATATAGTATATAATAGCATAGAAAGACAGGACAATGATGACAGAGGAGAACAAATTCAAGAAATATCTGCTGGGCAACACTACCGTTTGTATGCTCTTTTCATTAAAGATGATGAAAGGGATTATGAATAGCATCACCCAAAGGACAAACTCGAACATCGGTAACCAGTAATGAGCCTCATACGGTTCAGTATAGTAGCCAAAGTATAATGTCGGGATTGCCAACAAAGCACCGAGGGCATATAGTCCTAACAAAAAACTGGATGGTGTAAACCAACTGCCCTTCTTTTTCCTATTGGCATTCCATATCCAAAAGAAAAAGAGAAATTGTATGATAAATTTGAACATAAACTATCTTCGAATTCCAAATATACGCAGTATGAATAAAAGTTGGAGTCGTGGATTTAATGCAAGAGAGGGGAAACGGGACAATTCCTTTTTATATGTAGTCATCATATCATCTTTTGAATACTGAGCAGAAAGCCTCGCCCTATTCCGGCTCGCGTTACGACTAATCACCTTTTCAGAAACGCCAATATTAAACAATTCATTGAGATACAACATAACCTGCTCTCCATTGTCGTAAAAATCACGGACTCCTTGAAAAGTTTTGAAATGACTAGTGGACTCAGGAAGGAGTCTGTATGCTGCCATCGGTTTATCAATAAAATGGAATTTACCCTTTGTGCTTAAGTATACCCATTGTGGTTTATCACCAAGTTTCATCGGGAAAGGGACTTGTCGCCGAATGCTACGCCATTCTTCAAAATAAGCATATCTGAAACAAACGCATGCGGTCACAATGTAATTTGTATTCTCTATCAAACTTTTTCTGCAGTCGCCACTATATCTTTTCGGCTTTCGCCTTTGTAACTGTTTCGAGTCAGGGCCGACTATTATTTCATCACAATAAACCAAACTATAATCAGGATGGGAATCCAGAAAAGAAGCCTGTTTCTGCAATTTATCTGACGCAATCCAATAGTCATCACCTTCGCATAGAGCTTGATATGGGGTTCCCTGTTGCCACTCGTTGAGGTATTGATACTTTGGTTTCTTAATTTGATGATGGTTTTGCCTTAAATACAAGATAGCAAAGTAGCAATTATTATTCTCTTTATGCCTTGCAAAACGAATCTTGGCATAGTCTGTTTCTTTCTCGTATGAAACATCATCCCTTACAAAATGCTCATCTAGGTACTTTGTTATCACCTCTTGTTCACCATCTGTTGAGGCATCATCGACAATGCAACACACAAACGGAAAGTCTGTCTGCTGCGTAACAAAACCATCCATCGTCTGAGTAATATACCTTGACTGATTATAAGTAAAGCAACGTACACAAACCTTATACTCCATAGTCTATAATGTTATAATTCAATACTCGCCCTTCTGGGTTCAAAACAACAGCACGGTCTCAACGCCACAATGCGGACCCCGCTGGCCCGCTGAGGGCCGATCTTTGCAAAGGTCGCCAACACGCTATGCTTTCCACCAAGCCCAAGAGGCCCGGTATTGCTTTCATTTACTTTGTCGGTGATTCGCTTCTCAAAGTCGCTCTGGATGCCAAAATCACCCTTCGCCATCGCTTCCATCATCAGGCTCGTAGCTTCAAACTGAGAGCGGCCGATGCCGACAGCCAAAGTACACGGCGAACAGCCCAGCTGCGAAACGGCAGGTGTCGCCCGATTCACAATCTCATCAATCACCACATCCACACTATGCTCGTGGAACACCCGCTGGGTAATTCCACGAATAGCCGGCCCTCCGCCAAGCATCATAATGGTCAAGCGAAGGACATCTTCCTCCACCGGCTTAATCAGGATCGGCGACGGAGCCAAAGCCCCACTATCCTCATCCAATCCCCCGCTTTGGTCGATACGGGCATAGTCATCGCCCTTAATGGCCATCGGACGACCAGGAAGCTGACGTAATCCAATGGCAACGCCTTCCTGAATCTTTTGAAGCAGTTCACCGCTCACATTGCGGCCAGGTCCTACCTCCAGGAACAAATGCGGAATACCCGTGTCATCACATAGAGGACTATGCCTTTCCTCTGCCACCAGTGCATTATCCAGCACCTGGCGCATCACCCAACAGGAGCTTTCAATCTCCTCATTGGCTATCGCCTTACGATAAGCTTCTTTCTGATCTTCGCGGAATGAAGAACCAGCCCTAACCAGACAGTCGGCCACTTTTTCTTGAATGCTAATCATAGATGCTCCTCCCCTTTGCTGCGCCAATAATGGCCTGATATTTCACCACTTTCAGCCGGTTCATAGCCTCCATTCCCAGTTCAGGATAGGCCACGACTTCACGTTCAACGGTCTGACTCTCCAGCAAAGCCGTTACCGGAGGAATCACCGCAAACACGGCGTTGTTCTCGGCCAGTTTCTTTACCGTCTCTTTGGAGATCGCCCCCTTTCCAAGGTGCATCTTCACACCCAGTTTGGAAAGCGGCTCAAACGAACTCTCAATCTCTACTTTGTTGCTGGAAGTGGGGCCGACCCCGGCAGGGCTCACGGCCGTATGGAATATCACCGCCCCTTGCAGGTCGATGCCCATCTCGGCCAGTTTGCCTTCTTCTCCAACCTTGATGATCTTCGGAAGCACGGCATCACGTCCGGTATAAATATACCCGCTGATGCTCACCACGTCGCCCACATTAAGCTGACTGATGGCTTCTTCGCTGAAAGGTGTTGTCAGTTCAATCATTTGCAAACAATATTCATTATTCTATTGAGATCCATGTCATCCTTCCAGATTTCATTTATAACCTCATCACAATCTTCAGAAGACAGTCCCCCATACATGGCAAGTCCCCGGAATTTATCTTCAAGTTCCTGTTGTGATAGCGGATTCTCCGGTTCTCCCTTAGGGTAATCCACACGCTTGGAAAACACTCCATTACTTGTCGTAACAGTCACCTCGGCCACACGTTTTTGCGGGCACAAGACGGTCAGCTCATCAACATCAGAAACCGTCACCTTATCTGTAATAGCTTGAATATCCTGTGCGGAAATATATTTATCCGTAAACTCATCCAAGCCCGCCTTACCAGTACATAATGCAACGGCCAAACTATACGGGATACTCATTTTGGCTGAGTTGACGCCCTTTATGATAGTGTGGTTATGTCCTGCCACGGCCAGTTTATAGGTATCTACGTGAATACGTTGTACCTCATTAAGATTAAAGCCTTCTTGTTTTCTGATATCAAGAGCTGCCTCGATCGAAGGATGGCAATGACGACATGCTGCGTATGGTTTCATGTAGATGGTCTCAATCATCAGTTTGTCACTACTGAAATCAGTAAGATACTCCATCTTTGGCTCATCGGTCATCACCTTTAGGAATCCACGTTTGCCACCCAGAGCATCTTCTGGAGCCTTGAAACGAGCTTTACCGATATAGGCAGCTGTAACGCCATCCATTGCGGCACGTCCTGCATTATAGGGTTTCAATTCTGTGTCGCCTTCTATCATCTCTAATATCCCTGCCGCACTTGTCGTTGCTGCAGAAAAAGCGGATTTCATCTGTTCAAAGTCGAAATGAAGTGCAGTAGCAATACCCATTGCAGCGCCAACGGTTCCACAAGTGCCCGTAGCATGATAACCTTTTAGTTTACATCCTGGCTGAACAGCACAAGCAAGGCGAATAGCCACCTCATATCCAACTACAATCCCTTTCAAGAAATCATAAGAAGAAAGCTCTTCTTTCTCAGCCACTGCTATCATGGCAGAAATAACAGGTGCGCCAAGATGTAACATACCTATCCGGTGGCCATCATCAAGTTCTATCACATGGGCACTAATACCATTAAGAAGAGCTGCTGTGTTAGCCGGCACTTTTTCTGAGAAACCGACTACACTACACCCCTCAATCACCTTTTGGCTATCAATCAATGCTGCTTGTTCCTTGCCTTGTAGAATAATTGATCCCGCCAAGGCCCCCCCCAAATAGTCAAGAAGGCATTTACGGGCAGCCAATTTATCAACTCCTGAAAATCCTGAGCTAAATATACCTCCAACATTCCTCAGGAAATAATCTGTCACATTCTGATTCTGCATTCTGTCTCAGTATTTATAACGAATCGGATATACTTCTCATCAGGGTTAAATTCTCTGAGTCAAGATCCTTAATTCTTAAAAGCATTTCGTTCTCCTTGATTACTTCTAACGGCCAGTTCCACCACTGAATCTTAAGTAGCTCGGAAATAGTTTGGTCGTCAAATCGCTTCCTTATAGTTTTGGCCGGCACGCCGACTACCACAGAATACGGTTCAACATCTTTGGTAACAACAGCACCGGCACCGATAACCGCACCATCACCTATTCTTACTCCGCCAATAATTATTGCACCATTACCAATCCAGACATCATTACCAATGGTCGTCTTTTTCTTATCCTCTACTTCTCCATTGTTCGCATGATTATGGAAAAGATAATTCCAATGATAAGCAGAAAAAGTTGAAGCAGTAAGGTAATTGTGGGAGCTACCACCATATAATGTCACATTCCAACTGATGCAACAAAACCGGCCTATATCCACATTCTTTACAATTGTATTCTGATTCACATAGGAGCCAAATCCGAAACTGCTACGATCGATTGAACAGTTACGATTAATGATATTGCCGCCCTTTAGGTGTGACTTATATATGCTGGAATTATCACCAATACTACAATTCTCCCCGACCAGGGATTCGACAATCCTGACTCCCTTAAAGACTATAGTCGATGAAGAGACTTCCGATTTCTTTATAATACAATCCATCCTAATCACTGTTGATGAACAGTGTCTTCACCAAGTATCTTTATAACTTTTGCAGGAACACCTACTGCTACTGCATTGTCCGGAATATCTTTTGTTACCACAGCACCTGCACCTATACGAACATTCTTTCCAATATAATTGCACGAATCCAAAATGATCGCACGTGTCCCGATATAAGCATTTTCGCAAATCCTAAGACTTGTCGGAATATTTACATCTTTGCCCTGCACATAGGCTTCAAGGTCTCTGTGATGACTCTCGATGACGACACCGTTCGCTAATTTGACATTATCTTCAATAACAACTTCGCCTGTGTAATCAATATAGGTATGCTTGCTAAGTAAGACATGGTTTCCAATCTTCAAGGAGCCAAAGAGATAGTGATGCCTGTCAAGAATAACATCGTGCCCGATATGACATCCTTCACCAATATTGTAACGCTTGCGATAAGCCTCAATACGTTTCTTCTGAAGGGATGCGGTAGCCTCATACTTGAACGAAGTCCACTTGTTCAAAAATCTATGATTATCGAAATAATCTTTCAACCAAGCCTCTTTTCTATCATTCTTCTCTCTATAAACTTCCCCTTTAGCATCACGCTGAGTATTATCTAATGCCCAGAACCTCTCTTTCTTATATTGATTACTCCACAGGTGATATTTAAAATAGCAGCGAACTATATCGCTGAATATCACTAATTTACCCCCCCCCTATCAAAGAATCGTTGGATGCAGACGCGCTGATTTCTTTAGCGTCTTTCCATCCGTACTGCAATACTTGCTTTAGTCTTCGAAGATTCATATTACTTGATTTTTAAATGTTTACACTAATTTTTTAGTCTCTATTTCGCTTAGTCGGCCTTCTTCATACAATTTCATGTTCTCTACAGCCTCAGCCATCATAGTATGAAAAGCCTCATAAGTAAGACCACCAATATGAGGAGTTAAAATGACATTGTTCAGTTCTGCCAGATTGTATTCCTCCTTAATGGGTTCTTCGTAATGTACATCGAGAGCCGCCGCACGTAACTTCCCTGACTTCAATGCATCATATAGCGCATTGGGCTCTATCAGTTTGCCCCTTGCAGTGTTTACAACCATCGCACCGTTTTTCATCAGTTTGATAGTCTCGGTATTCAGCATATCCTGATTATCCTTTGTGAGCGGGCAATGGAAGCTTAGCACATCAACCTGTGGCAGCAAAGCTTCGAAAGAAGGGACGTATGTAACAGAGAGGTTCTCTTCCTGTTCCCCACAAAGCCTGTACAGGTCTGTATAGATGACCTTTGCGCCAAAGGCTTTCAGGTACAGAGCCACTTGACGGCCTATAGATCCCATCCCAACAAGGCCGACAGTTTTTCCATATAGCACATTACAGGACAAGCCTGTCTGCTGCTTCTTCCAGATTCCGTTTTTCACCTGTCTGTCTATCTGAGGTATGTTTTTCAGGCAGCAGAGCATCAGTGTCAGCGTGTGTTCAGCCACACTACGTGCATTGACTCCGGCATTTACATATACGGGAATGTTATGTCGCTTGATAGCTTCGATGTCAAGCATTTCTGTCCCCACGCCAGTACGCTGAATCATCTTCAAGTGTTTTGCGGTAGAGAGAACTCCTTCATCAATCGGCAAACGTCCACTAACCAAAAGATAGTCAGCATCAGCACATTGACGAATTAAACTTTCGTAGGTCGCCTCCTCAAGAGTCTCGACTGTAAAACCATCCGGGATCACACTCGTCAGAATCTCCCAGGGAGTGCCCGTATATCGAGCTGTATGAAGAATCTTTGGCATAATTATACTCCAAATAGTTCTAAATAACTTGCATCATTCTCTATCACACCATAAGCCTGAGCACGCATCATGATCTTTTCTGCCCAGTTTTTGTGCGGACCTATCTCGTTCATGCCCTTGGTACCCTTGATGACACCGCCTTTGGTGTGCATAATCTGGTAGGCATCATCATATTCGTCCTTGGTCACAGCCAACATTCCATTAATGAAGTTCAAGTGAGAGGGATGAATACAAGTCTTACCCATAAAACCGTTGGCCTGATCAAGGACCAGTTCGCGCATCAATCCATCCACTGCATCGTTCACTATGGCCTTACGCTTCATCAATGTTTGTTGAAGGTCAACCTTAGGCAATTCTACCAGCCCCTTCATTGACTTATTTACCTTAAAGTATTCCCAAACGGGACCGCTTACTGTATAATCATTGTTGCGGGTAAACACATTCAAAATATCCATCAGACAGTTACTCACGGTCATAATATCATAAATGGTATAGTTGATACCACGACGTACACCAAAGCAGCTGGAGAAATCCGTTCCACCCACGCGTACATTCAGAATGAGGTTTTTGTGGCAGTCGCAGATGTTCTTGATGGCCATCAGCTCCAGCAGACGGGTTTCTTTGAAGGCTACGCGTGCATCCTCAATGATGGGCATGCCATAGATGACCTCACCAAACTTGTTGTTCAGTTCAACTAGATGGTTCATATATGCTCCGCCATTCACTCCATTAAACTTCGGAAAGTTGAAACCGGTAATATAGCGGATATGCTCCTTCCGTAGCATACTGCTGAAGTGCTGGAACTGCTCAGGAGTACGGACACGGAAGAACAAGAGTGGAATATCTTCATACTTTATCTTTCCGCTGTCTTCAGCCTCTTTCAGTGCATCCAGCACATGGATGCTGTTTTGCTCTGCTGCTGGTACCTCATCCTCAGGACAAGCGTCTTCAAAACACATAACCATGGATGTCAGTCCAGGGTATTTCTTATCTATCACTGCCTGTGCAAAGTCCTTGGTGCCGGGCATATACATAGTGGCACCAAGACAATACTGCAACAAACTACGGTCTGTGTACTTGTTAAAGTCCACAGGCTCTTTCACAAACCCGTAATACGGGTTATACTGATGATGTTTCATTTTTTAATTATTCGGACTTGTAGAATCCCAAAGTAAATCGAGATTCAAATCTCTTCTGATAATGCTTCTACCATTTTCATCAAATGCATCCAGTTTTGAGAAAGCATCTGATATCTTTTTCCTCAGCCCTGCCTCTGATTTATCATCTACGACCATCACCCCTATGCGGCTACTGCTTGCACGTGAAGAGTCAATAGCATCTCCTTTGTGCTTATAGAAAGACAATATATTTATCACACCATCTCTCAACAGCTGCTCGCCTCCAACCGTCCTATCATAAATGCCATCTGCTCCATATATTTGGTTGACAGCATACATACCCTTCATAGGATGCCAATCGGAATAAGTTATTGGAATATTCAAAAAGGAATCCAATGCTGCATCAATGATGTCGTATCCTGTAGCCTCCTGAATGGTTTGGAAACTTATACCCCCTCCAACGCGAGGAGCGAATTCTATCACACTAATATCATCTCCATTGACTATTCCCTGAAAGAACAAAGGAGTATTGTTGAGACAGAAGGCCTTTGCTATTTGGGTAAGTATTTGTTCAGCCTTTTGAGCAGCAACCTCCGAGATTCGCGATGGGGCCAAGGATGCATAGCATTTGATTACTTTATCCTCCCCATCGTAAACGCTTACACGTTCCTGATGCATGATGACCTTGGCCTTACCTGATATTACTACGCCATAGGCACTTATTTCCTTACCTGATACAAACTCCTCAACAATAGCCTTACCATTCCGGCTGAATCTCAACGCATCCGGCAAACAGGCTTTTAACTCCTCTATATTATATGCTCGTTTTACACCATTTGCAGAATTACTGTCGGCAGGTTTAACCATCAAGGGGTATTTTAAATTTAGTTCGTTTATATCATCAATGGAACCAACTTGAACATATTTAGATGTAGGAATTTCATGTTCCCACATAATCCGTTTCATTCGTTGTTTGTCGGTAACATCAAGAGCAGTTTCATAGGAGTAAGGTTTCGGGAGGCCTAATTTTTCTGCCACATAACAACAGGTAACGTTTGCCTGGTCAACATTGGTACTGATAACAAGATTAGCATTTCTCTCAGAGGCAACCTTTAATACCGCATCTTTGTCCAATGTACTGACAGCAAGATGTTCGTCAGCATAGTTCTTTGCAGGAGGATTGGGTGTATAATCTAATAATATAGTATAATACCCTCTTTCCTTAAGCAACTCGATAAGATGTACATGTGGAACTGTTCCCCCTAACACTAACGCTACTTTCTTTCTCATCACGCAGCCCTCCTTTCTGTAAAGAGGTAACCGCAGTGGGGGCGCTCCAGAAGATGAACGTCTTTTTTCGTGTTACAAATCAGCCAGATTACTCTAATAATGTGTGCGGGGGGGGTGGGTAAAATACTGATTGTCTGGTTATTACAAAACATATCCATAGTCTTAATTCGTTTAAAACAATAATCTGCTTTTTCGTTCAACTCCTCTATCGATGATGCTTCAACAATAAAAGAACCTACACGGTTGCTACTACGCATGTCGCCATCAATTACATCTCCTCTATTTTTCGTAATAAAGATTTCCTTAACAATGCCTTTATCTTTCAGTTCCTCCAGACCTTCGATATGGTCAAAGACACAAGGCTTGGAATAGAGCAAACAAGTGCGATAAACCTTTTCTGGGGCATGATAGCTGGTATTAATTGGTATACCAAGGAAAGAATCCACAGTAGCTTCCACAGCATCAAAACCGACAAAGTTCTTAATCATGTAGTAGCTCAAGCCGCCGCCTACGCGAGGCGCAAACTCCAAAACATTTACCTGGTTACCGCTAACTATGGCCTGATAGAAGAAGGGCGTGTTTCGCAGATCAAATCCCTTTGCAATATTGACAGCAATCTGTTTCAGTAGCGGGACAACAGAATCGGAAACCTGTGCAGGTACAATGGAGCCAAAAGAGTTCAGAACCGTTTCATTACCTCTTGAAACCTTCACCTTGCTGCGGGTCATTACAACATCGGCCTCATGCTCTAATGCGACGCAATCCACTTGAATTTCGTCGCCAACACAAAAGCCCTCAATGATAGCCTCACCCGTCTGGCTTAGACGAATAGCTTCTTCAACAAATGGTTTCGCTTCTTCAATAGAATCTGCTCTATGTACGCCCTTAGAACTGTTGCAATCCACGGGTTTGACTACGCAAGGAAATGAAACCCGTTTCCAGTCAACACTTTCTACATTCTGCGCAAGAATAAAAGGCGATGAGGGAACATCAAACTCCTTCATCCGTGCTTTCATTAGCCCTTTATTGGTCACATAAAGAGAAGTCTCATAACTGTATGGATGAGGTAAGTTCAACTTTTCTGCAACATAGCAGCATACGCTATTGGCCTGATCAATGCAAGTGCTTATAACCAGATTGGCTTTACGGTCCTTAGCAATATCCAGCACCTGCTCCTTATCCAAAGTACTTGCCTGAATATGCTCGTCTGCAACCTTTTTGGCAGGAGGATTGGGGAGATAGTCAATGAGCAGAACATAATATCCCCTTTCGTGGAGCTTATTGACAAGCAACACGTGAGGAGACGTTCCACCCAAGACTATGGCTATCGGTTTTTCCATTATTTAGGGGATACTATGGCTTCGGGATAATAGGTGTCAATCATTCTCTTCACAAGCACAATCTGCTTTGCCCTCTGGCGGGCTTCCTTCTCGGTTGTGTCGTAGCTGTGGTTAGCGGCCACACTGCCTCCGGTCTTCAGATACACTGGAGCAGCCACACGGATGAAGTCGGGCACCTCATAGTGACGGATGAAACCACCTGAAGACTTCGGGTTCTCAGTGTGCAAGTCAATAGGGACATCAATAGCGGCACGCATCGCAGCCAACATCTGAATCTGGATGTCTCGTACCGGATTGATAGAGTCTGCCCCCAGCTCCTCAAGCACGTGGGCAGAGCAAGGATTGCCGTGACCGCTATGAGCGGAAACCTTGAAGTGCACATCGGCAGGAATATAGCCCTTCTTGCGAGCCTCACCCAATGCCCAAAGCAGACCCTCATCGTAAATCAGGAAGGCACGGACTCCGAGCTTGACTCCACGACGGATTTCCTCGATACCACGTGCAATCTGTTCCTCACCACGAAGGCGATAGCCCATACGCTGACCTTCCTCAGTCTTCACGGAAGCAGAGGTATCGGTTGTTGCACGAGGGCCACAAGCCAACACAAGCTGGACGTTCCACTTCTTTGCATACTCAACCATCTGTTTGATCTCATCGTCCGTCAGGAACATAATGCCTTTAGTCTGAGTCACGCGGTGAATCTGAATACCGAACTCATCGAGAGCTTCCAGCAGGGCCTTCATAGGGCCGGGACCCTGAATGCCCGGCACCTCAAAGCGGTACTGACCGCCATCGGGAAAACGCTTTTCAGAAGTGGGCAGGTCATACAGGTCACCGCCCGGCATACCGATACTCTCGAGGAATTCCCGGGTATCTTTCATTGTGTAATACTTCATATGGGTAATAGTTTATAATTATTCCTTCCAAAGTTGAGGAGGCAACGAAATACGACCGAACTTTGTTTTATATGTAATTGAGTAATATGGACACTCGTCATTCAATAGATTAGCAGGGATAGTCACAGAGCTCCGACTCACTTCTTCCTCAGTCAATAATCGAGAAAACACTTCAGTAAGAGGAAGACCACCTCTCCCTCCTGCTTTATTAGTCAATCTTGCACTTTCAGGTATTGCATTTGTACTATTGAAATAGACTGTATTATTAGAAGGATCAAAACTAACCGAATAATTGACGACTATCCATTCTGTTTCTCCTCCTATCGTACCATCGTCCAATGTGATAGAAGCACGGTAATCCCCGAATAAGAGGTCATCTAAAACCAAATCACCGGATTCACCATTCGAGAATTTAGTGATAATATCTCCATCCCTGGAGACTATAATTGACTTATAATCTTTAAAAACATTCAGGACAACGGTTTCGCCCTCAAGATAACAATACTTGTCCCCTTTGTTGACACATATAGCATTCTTGCTAAAATCGTCAACATCTTTTAATAATGTTGTGTAATCTATATCCGGGTCAGTATTATTATACAAATACCTATACCTGAACACAGACTGAAAACCGCCATTCATCAAATCCTCAAAACCTTCCCTATCATATACTCGTCGCACACAGCCTTCCCCAACAGCCTGACTAACTTCAACCGAAGAAACATATCCCTTTTTGTTACCAGTTCCTGTTACCAAGGCAACGTGCCCAGGAAACCAGAGGACATCAGCAACTTCAATATCTTCTGGAGAAGTGTAATTGACTTTGTCAAATAATTCTGAGACAGGAAAATCATAACTTCCAAGCCCAGGAACAATACCAAGGGCATATGATACAAAGGAACTACATACTGTCCCATAATAGGCATGACAATTCTTTCCGTTGTATGGTTCTTTTGATAAATCGGTAGTATACAAAACGCTCCTTGGGTTATTCACAGCAGTTAAAAAGGTGTATAATCCCACATTATTCCCAACATATGTCCCTATCTCCTTCACGGAAGAATAAATCATGCCTGAATACTCTACATCCTTTTGATACAAGATGCCATTCCCTTGAAATGTATTCAGCGGAATAAAATGAATATCAGTCAATAAGTGTGCTTTTTGTATAGCATTAATCCTACCTCTTACAATCAACGGATCTCTGCTCTCAGAAAAAGAATCCGGCGAACATGAAACAATAGAAAACAGAAGAAAAACCTTAACCAGCAGTTTAATTTGAGTCATAAAAGAGTTAATTCTTCTTGGTTACGATTTCTATGATTCTAGAAATGGACTCATCGTTAAGCTCGTGATGCATCGGCAGGCAGATGACCTCATTGGCGATGCGCGTAGCGACAGGGAGGTTCTCCGGAGCTGCCGAGGGCAATCCACGATAGGTGCTGAAGGTGCTGATGAGCGGGAAGAAATACCGGCGGCCCAGCACGTTCTTCTCTTTCATCTCGAAATAGAGCTGGTCGCGGCTCTTGCCGTATTCTTCTGTATTGATGAAGATAGGGAAATAACTGTAGTTGTGACGCACACCGGACATATCGTCGAAGAAACGGATGCCAGGGACGTTGCGCAAGGCCTCGCGATACCTAATAGCTACCTGATGGCGTTTCTCAATGGCAGCATCCACCTGCTTAAGATTCAGCAGACCGTAGGCAGCACGCACCTCGTCCACCTTGCTGTTGATGCCAGGAGCCACCACCTCCGTCTCTCCGGCGAAGCCAAAGTTCTTGAGGTAGTCGATACGCTTCTTGGTCTGCTCGTCGTGCATAATGAGTGCTCCGCCTTCTAGGGTGTTATATACTTTAGTGGCGTGGAAACTGAGCGTGGACATATCGCCTGCATTCAGCACACTCTCGCCATCCACCTCAACGCCAAAGGCGTGAGCGGCATCATAGATAACCTTCAAGCCATACTTGTCGGCTATCTCCTGAATCTGCTTCATCTTCACTGGCTTGCCATAGCAGTGCACAGGCATGATGGCAGTTGTCTTGGGCGTGATGGCAGCCTCAATTTTGTTGGGATCAAGGCCACAGGTCTCCTCCTCAATATCCACGAAAACGGGACGACAGCCGTTCCACCAGATGCTGTGAGTGGTGGCCACAAAGCTATAAGGAGTGGTGATGACTTCGCCGGTGATTCTTAACGCCTGAAGAGCTGTCAGCAGCGGTAATGTTCCGTTGGTAAACAGACTGATGTATGGTACTTTCAGGTACTCGGCCAAAGCCGCTTCCAACTGCTTGTGGAACTGCCCGTTATTCGTAATCCACTTACTTGCCCAAATCTCCTTGAGCATTTCATTAAACTCACCGAGGTCGGGAAGCAACGGAGAGGTGACGGTGATTTTCTGGTCTGACATATATTAATTGTGTTTTTTTGATACTACTGATGCGATAAATTTTGGTTTAAAAGTTTAATTCAAGTTCATTGACATTTTGATTTTGAGTGAGTGGGGCTGGAACATCCAGCAGTTCGCGGAGATCAGTCTTGGTAAGGAGCGATGCTCCTACCACTTTTGAGACCTCCGTGATGGTCAGCGGGCTTTTGAGCGCGGCTTTCACCCACGCAAGCAGCAGATAGGAACTGATTGCGACCCAAAGATGGACCTTGACAGCGTTCTCCGAGTAGCCCCAGAGGGCTTTGATGGTCAGGTTTCCCTTGATCCATTTGAAGAACGTCTCTATCTGCCACCGGTTGCGGTAGATGTTGGCAATCACAAGCGGCCCGAGTTCAAAGTTGTTGGTTAGGAAGGTGATAACTTCTTCTTTCTCACCATCGTAGAACTCCACCAAGCGCAGGTCTTCCGGATACTTTTTCCGGCTGACATAACCGGCAAGGCGAATGGTCTTATCCCCGACAATCCCTACAAGGTCATTGATGTTGTAGTTGGTGTCAACCACCTCATACATCATCGGAGCCTTGGCCCTGGTAACAAAGTAGGTCTCGTTGACAGTCATCCTGTAAAGGGCTTCCAAGTCCACATAGGCCTTGTCCATTGTGTAGATTGCCCATTTGTAGGGCTCATACACATCCAGGAAGTTGCTGTCGTGATACCTGCTGTCCGTGATATAGATGGAGTCTGGTATGCTTCCTCGTAAGTCCAAGACCGTATGCATCTTGACGCCACCTTTCGAGTACTTGCCAAGAGCCCATTCTGCCAGCTTGATGCTGCAGGAGATGGTCGTGGAGTCAATCGCAAAGATCTCCCAGCCGGGCAGATACACGTCGGGAATGTTCTCCTTCGCGTACATCGGACGGACTTTTCGGATGAGCCACATGCCAAGTTCCTCGAAGATCCGATAGTCCCTGACCTCGTTTGCCTTGGACAAGGACGAAGGGTCAACAACCGTTGGAATACCAAGGTGAT
>ERZ842401.2225-NODE-2225-length-26232-cov-4.956985_pt1 | contig 26232 bp, 24 predicted proteins | sample MGYA00521270_ERZ842401 | MGnify/ENA primary metagenome ERZ842401 (study PRJEB31892, sample SAMEA3878208) | bioreactor metagenome | biome: Moose rumen | place: Sweden | collected 2011-10 | study: EMG produced TPA metagenomics assembly of the PRJEB12797 data set... | reverse complement strand
CGCTCTTCCGATCTAAGTCGTCTGTTGTACTTGCTTCATGGGAGCCGTTACGGTTTAGACACGCACCGCCGTGACGCAGTTCATAGTAAAAGTGAGGCTGTACCGAGTTTGGACGCTTCTGCGGACAAACTCGAAGCACAAACCGCAGGTTTGTGCGGCGCCGCCGCAAAGCCCACTTCGCGGGTGCAAATGAGGGAAAAAACAGGCAAATAGGAAGGGAGATTTTTGAATACATCTTCCACCACCTGTCCCTTGCGATAGACCAGCAGCTTGCTCTCGTCACGACGGGGCAAGGGATACTTGGCGATGCGCTCGCCCAGCTTCAGCACCGCTTCGCTGAACTGGGCCTTCGCGTCCTCGTCCTCCGGCACGTCCACATAGGCGATTTCCATAGGCTCCAGGGTCTTGCCGTTCTTGTCCTTCTTGTACAGCACCTCCGCCTTGCTGACCGAAAACTCGTAGCCCTCGCGCCGCATGGTCTCGATGAGCACGGAGAGGTGTAGCACTCCGCGCCCTGAGACGACCCACTTGTCGGTCGAGTCCTCGAAGGGTTCCACGCGCAGGGCGAGGTTCTTCTCCAGCTCTCGCTCCAGTCGGTCGGCAATGTGCCGGCTGGTGACGAACTTTCCCTCCTTGCCGAAGAAGGGCGAGTCGTTGATGGTGAAGAGCATCGACATGGTAGGCTCGTCGATGGCGATGGGCGGCAGCGGCTCGGGGTTCTCCAGGTCGCAGATGGTGTCGCCAATCTCAAACTTCTCCAGACCGATGACGGCGCAGATGTCGCCGCAGTCCACCTGGTCGGTGCGGTGGTGTCCCATGCCGTCGAAGGTGTGCAGTTCTTTAATTTTCGTCCGTTCCATCGAGCCGTCGCGGTGGGCGATGGTGATTTGCTGTCCGTCGGCCAGCTGTCCGCGGTGCACGCGGCCCACGGCAATGCGGCCTGTATAGCTGCTATAGTCGAGGCTGGTGATGAGCATCTGGGGTGTTCCCTCCAGCTGTGTGGGTGCCGGAATCACCTCCACGATCTTATCCAGCAGATAAGTGATGTTGTCAGTCGGGTGCTGCCAGTCTTCGCCCATCCATCCGTTCTTGGCCGAGCCGTAGACGACGGGGAAGTCGAGCTGGTCCTCGGTGGCGTTGAGCGAGAACATCAGGTCGAACACCATTTCGTAGACCTCTTCGGGGCGGCAGTTGGGCTTGTCCACCTTGTTCACCACCACGATGGGCTTCAGGCCTATCTGCAGTGCCTTTTGCAGCACGAAGCGCGTCTGGGGCATGGGGCCCTCGAAGGCGTCTACCAGCAGCAGGCATCCGTCGGCCATGTTGAGCACGCGCTCCACCTCGCCGCCGAAGTCCGAGTGCCCCGGAGTGTCAATAATGTTTATCTTTGTGCCTTTCCAGTTGATGCTGACGTTCTTGGAAAGGATGGTGATGCCGCGTTCGCGCTCCAGGTCGTTGGCGTCGAGCACCTGGCTGCTCAGGTTCTGCCCCTCGCGGAACAGGTTGCCTGCCAGCATCATCTTGTCTACTAGGGTTGTCTTTCCGTGGTCTACGTGGGCAATAATAGCGATGTTCCTGATGTCTTGCATTTTCGTTCTTCTTGTGTTATGTCGTATTGTTCCTTTGCTGAAATCGGGTGCAAAGGTACTAATTTTTGGCGTAATATCAGAATCTTTATACAGTTTTTTTAGTACGCAAAGACGCAAAGTCGCAAAGAACGAACTTCGCGCCTTTGCACCTTTGCATACATGACGATGTTGGGGAACGGGAAATCAACCTTTCAGCCACTGCGCAATGCGCTGCAGGGCCTCTTCGGTCTTTTCGTGGGAGCCGAAGGCGGTAAAGCGGACATAGCCCTCACCCGAGGGGCCGAAGCCCACGCCAGGTGTGCAGACGACGTGTGCGCCGTAGAGCATTTCCTGAAAGAACTGCCAGGAGCCGCTGGCGTCGGGCGTCTTCACCCAGATGTAGGGGGCGTTCTGTCCACCGTAGGCCTCAAATCCAAGTGCTTTCAGGTCGTTGAGGATTCGGTGGGCGTTGTCCATGTAGTATTTGATGGTGGTGCGCACCTGCTTCTTGCCCTCGGCAGAATAGGTGGCCTCGGCGGCTCGCTGGCTGACATAGCTGGTGCCGTTGAACTTGGTCGACTGGCGGCGGTTCCACAGGTGGTTCAGGGCGATGCGCTCGCCCTGGAGGGTGCAGGCTGTGAGTTCCTTCGGCACGACGGTGTAGCCACAGCGTACACCGGTGAAACCGGCCGTTTTTGAATAGCTGTGGAACTCGATGGCGCACTTCCGCGCTCCCTTGATCTCGTAGATGGAATGCGGAATGGCCGGGTCGGTGATGTAGGCTTCGTAGGCGGCGTCGTAGAAGATGAGCGTGTCGTTTCGCAGGGCGTAGTTCACCCACTTGCGCAGCTCGTCCTTCGAGATGACGGTGCCCGTGGGGTTGTTGGGGTAGCAGAGGTAGATGACGTCGACGCGGCGTTCGGGAATCTGCGGCACGAAGGCGTTCTCGGCCGTACAGGGCAGATAGATGACGTTGCTCCAGCGCCCGTTTTCAAGCACGCCGGCGCGCCCTATCATCACGTTCGAGTCGATGTAGACGGGGTAGATGGGGTCGGTGACGGCGATGCTGTTGTCCCAGCGAATCAGCTCCTGAATGTTTCCCGTGTCGCTCTTGGCACCGTCGTTGACGAAGATCTCGTCGAGGTCCAGGTGGATGCCCCGCGGCAGGAAGTCGTTCTTCAGGATGGCCTCGCGCAGGAAGTCATATCCCTGCTCCGGCCCGTAGCCTCGGAATCCCTCGGCAGTGCCCAGCTCGTCGACGGCACGGTGCATGGCCTCGGTGACGGCCGGGCAGAGAGGCTGCGTGACATCGCCGATGCCCATCGAGATGATGTCGGCCTTGGGGTTCATCGCCCTGAACGCGTTCACGCGGGCAGCGATGTCAGAGAACAAGTAGTTGTTCGGGAGCTTCAGGAAGTGGTCGTTTACAAGTGCCATGTACGTTGCTGTATTTGTCGTGCCTTCATATAATTATATTGAGTCTGTGTTGCAGCGGGCTTCCCTGCTTTTTTCGGTTGCAAAGGTAATAGAAAAGCGCGAAAAGCCCAAGCACAGCGCCCATTTTTAAGCAACTTTTTTGAAAAAGTTTACGGATTGAAAGCAAAACGGCCTGTTTTGCTTTCAATCCGTAAGTTCTGAACCGAAAATAGCTGACAGTTGTTAGTACTGCTGCTGACGAAGGAACTGAACAGCGCGCTCGATGTGGGGATACATCAGCTCGTCGTTGAGGATGAAGGGCACCACCCGGCGGAAGTCCTGATGAATCTGGCAGATGGCGGGACTCGACTTCAGCGGCAAGCGGAAGTCGAGGGCCTGGGCGGCGTTGAACAGTTCGATGGCCAGCACGCGCTCGGTGTTGAGGATGACCTTCTGCAACTTGATGGCCGCGTTAGCGCCCATCGACACCAGGTCTTCCTGATCCTGGCACGAGGGGATGCTGTCAACCGACGACGGCATGGCCAGCGACTTGTTCAGCGAGACGCACGATGCGGCGGTGTACTGCGTAATCATGAAGCCGCTGTTCACGCCGGGGTTAGCCACGAGGAACGAGGGCAGTCCGCGCGTGCCCGACACGAGGCGGTAGATGCGCCGCTCTGAGATGTCGGCCAGCTCGCTCATGGCTATCGAAAGGAAGTCGATGGGCAGGGCGATGGGCTCGCCGTGGAAGTTGCCGGCCGAGACGATGAGGTCCTCGTCGGGCAGCACCGTGGGATTGTCGGTGGCCGAGTTGATTTCTATGTCGATGACGCTCTCCACGTAGCGCAGCGTGTCCTTCACGGCGCCGTGCACCTGTGGCACACAGCGGAAGGAGTAGGGATCCTGCACGTGGGCTTTGATGTTGTTCAGTATCTGGCTGCCCTCCAGCATCTGGCGTATGCGGCGGGCCGTCTCCAGCTGTCCCTGATGGGGCCTGACGTAGTGCACAGCGTCGATGAAAGGCTCGATGCGGCCGTCGAAGGCGTCGAGGCTCATGGCCGCAATCTTGTCGGCCCAGTCGCTCAGGCGTCTCGCCTCCAGCAAGCTCCACACGGCAAAGGCACTCATGTTCTGCGTGCCGTTGAGCAGGGCCAGGCCCTCCTTCGAGGCCAGCTCGATGGGCTTCCAGCGCTTCTTCCGGCACAGCTCCTCGCCGCTGATGACCCTGCCCTGATACTCCACCTCGCCCAGGCCGATGAGGGGCAGGCACAAGTGGGCCAGCGGCACCAGGTCGCCCGATGCACCGAGCGACCCCTGGCGGTAGACCACGGGGCAGATGTCGTTGTTGAAGAACTGGACGAGGCGCTGCACGGTGTCGAGCTTGCAACCGGAGTAGCCATACGAAAGCGACTGTATCTTCAGCAGCAGCATCATCTTCACAATGCCGTTACGCACACGCTCGCCCACACCGCAGGCATGGCTCTTGATGAGGTTCACTTGCAGCTGCGAAAGCTGGTCCTTGCCGATGGAGACGTTGCAGAGCGAGCCGAAGCCCGTGGTGACACCGTAGACGGGGGCACCGTTGGAGGAGATCTTCTTGTCGAGGTACTGCCGGCAGCGGCGGATGCGCTGTTTGGCATCTTCGCTCAGTTCCAGCTTCATGCCCTGCCGCATGATGTCGCCGATGCGGCCGATGGTGAGGTGCTCGGCCGAGATGAGGTGAGTTTCCATAGTGTTTCCTGGTTAGAAGTGATGCTGCAAAGGTACGCATAAAAGCAGAGAGAAAAAAATCTAGCGCCAGATTTTTTCAAAAACGGTCGAGATTTTTTCGTGGGAGGCCGAGATTTATTGCTGCGGGGCCGACTTTTTGGTGCCAGCGGCTACTGCCGGGGCTTCAGCAGGGCGCCGTACTCCTCAGCATGTTTAATCAGCCGCTCTGCCTCAAGGAGTTGCTTGTCGTAGTTCAACCCTGCCTCGATGACGCCTGCCTGATAGTAAATGGCGGCGATAATGTCCTGCTCCAGCATCTGCTGGATAATCTGGCGGTGCTTGTCCAGTTCGGTGCCGACATCGTGGCGCAGCCGCTCGCCGAGCGCGTCGAAGAGGTCGCGGGCCTCGTCGTAGAAGCCCTCGAACTTGGCGGTCTTCACCAGTTCGTCGAAATGTTTGCGGCTCATGTCATCATAGGTGAAACCGCTGTCGATGACGCGCTGCCGGAACTCCTGCCAGTCCTGGTCGCTGAGGTGGAACTCGGCGGCAGGTGCCATCTGCGGATGGCGATAGAGATAGTCGACCACATAGTCGAACATCACCTCCGTCGAATCGAGGCCTCCTGCCGAAAGATAGTAGGCAATGTTCGGCATGGTGTCGGTCTTCAGCTCCACGTCGGGCTTAATGCCTCCCCCATCGCGCACCTCACGTCCGCCTTGTGTGTAGAAGACATGGGTGAGCGAGTCGGCGATGCGCTCGGTATAGCCTGCGCCCGACTGTCGGTTGTAGTTGATGGCCTGGATGCAGCGCCCCGAGGGGATGTAGTACTTCGAGGTGGTAATCTTCACGTTGGCGTGGTAGGGCAGATCGAGGGGCACCTGTACGAGGCCCTTGCCGTAGGTGCGCGTCCCCAGCACCACCGCACGGTCCATGTCCTGCAGGGCTCCGGCGGTAATCTCGCTGGCCGAGGCCGTCTCGCCGTTCACCAGCACAACGATGGGCATCACCGTGTCGACAGGCTCCAGACGGGTCTTGTAGATGCGGTTGGCCTGGGCCACCTTGCCGCGGTTCTCCACCACGGTGCGGCCCTGCGGCACCCAGATGTTGACGATGTTCACCGCCTCCAGCTCCGAGCCTCCGCCGTTGCTGCGCAGGTCGAAGACCAACCCCTTGGCACCCTGCTGGCGCAACTCCACAAAGGCACGGCGCACCTCGCGCGAACAGTCCTCGGTGAACTGCGACAGATTGATGTAGCCGATGGAGTCGGGGCGCATGCCGTAGTAAGGCAGGTCGGGCAGCTTGATGTTGCGGCGGGTAATCTTGAAGGTCATGTCCTTGTCGGTGGTGGGGCGGTGCACCTTCAGCACAAAGGTGGTACCGGGGTCGCCACGCAGGTGGCTGCTGACATAGCTCACGGCCTTGTCGGTCATCACCGAATCGTCGATGGAAAGGATGATGTCGCCCTTCTTCACACCTGCCTCGGCAGCAGGCATGCCCTCGTAGGGCTCGTCAACGACGACACGCTTCAGCGCCGTGTGATATTTCACCAGGGCACCGATGCCGGCATACTTGCCGGTGAGCATCATCTCCAGCTGCTTCGTCTCCTCCTCAGGGTAGTACTCGGTGTAGGGGTCGAGCGAGCGCAGCATGCCCTTGATGCCGGCCGTCATGGTCTGGCCGGGCGAGAGCGAGTCCACATAGAACAGGTCGAGCTGGCTGTAGAGCGTGTTGAATATCTCCAGGTTCTTGGCCACCTCCAGGTTGTGGTTCTGCGCCACTGCGGAGTTTGGCGTCAAATGACAAATGATGAACGACAAACCCACCAGTGCAGTCAGGCGGCTGTTCTTTCCAAATATTCTCTTTTCCATACTTTAAGCTTAGTCACTATTACAGATTTAGTAGCTGACGCTGCACGGTATACCGCGCTCACACACCAGGACGGAAATGCGGTCGAGCTGCTCGCGGGTGGCCTTGCGCAACCCCTGAGCGGGCGTCTCGCGGTCGATGGTATAGACCATGACCTGCCGGGGGGCTATGCGGGCCACGGCATCAAGCCAGGGCAGCACATAGTCGTCGCCCGTGTTGTCAACGCTCTCGCCTGCCACATCGCCCTGCATAAACATGGTCTGAATGATGACGTGGCCGCAAAAAGTGGCCATTTCATCGATAATCTTCTCCACATCGTAGGTGCCTTGCGGATGGTCGACAAGGCGGATATATGAGGGCGAAACGGTGTCGAGTTTCAGGATGTTGTTATCCACGCGCATCAGAGCGTCGTGCACGGCAGTGCGATGAATCATGGTGGCGTTGCTCAGCACACTGACCTTCGCCTCCGGACAATAGCGGTTGCGCAGTGCGATGGTATCATCGATAATCTCAGGAAAGTGGGGGTGGCAGGTGGGCTCGCCATTGCCGGCAAAAGTCAGCACGTCGGGCCGTCGGCCGTCGGCCTGCATCTGCTGCAACTTTGCCTCCAGGGCGGCGGCCACCTCCTCGCGGGTGGGCAGGGGCAGCTGCGGGCGGTGCTCCTCGTTGAAACCGCACTCGCAGTAGACACAGTCGAAGGAACACACCTTGCCATCGGCGGGCAGCAGATTAATGCCCAGCGAAAGCCCCAACCGGCGGCTGTGAACAGGGCCGAAGATGGGCGAGGGATAGATGATGGTACTCATAACAGGGTGCAAAGGTAGCTATTAATTTCGAGGTTTGCGGTTTACGGTTTGAGTTTTTTGCGGTTTGAAAGAATAAAAAATGTTAACTCGCGCGCGATAACTCTTACTTCTCACTCCAAACTCCTAACTTTTTTGTAATTTTGCAGCCTAATGGGCGCAATGCGCAATAATTGCACATGAAAAGAAGACGAAAAATGACCAGCCGCCACCATGGCATGCAGGTCGTGACTTTGTGCATCAGCACCACGATGGTTCTTATCCTCCTGGGACTGGTGGTGTTGTCTGTCCTTACGGCTCGCAACCTCTCCACCAGCGTGAAGGAGAACATGGCCATCAACCTGGTGCTGGGCGACACCATCAGCCTGGACGACGGGAAGCTGCTGCTGAAGGAGTTGCAAGCCAAGCACTACGCCAAGCGGGCGAAATACATCAGCCAGGAAGAAGCCTTGAAGACCATGACCGAGAGGCTGGGAGCCAACCCGGTGGAATTTGCCGGCGTGAACCCCTTCCAGGCCGAGATAGAGCTGCAACTGCAGGCCGACTGTGCCAACACTGACTCGCTGCGCCGCATCTCCGACCGTCTGCTGAAGGACAACCGCGTGGTGGAGGTGGCCTACCCTGCCGACATGATCGACGACGTGAACGTGAACATACAGCGCATCAGCATCATCCTGCTGGCGTTGGCCGTGCTGCTCATCATTCTGAGCTATTCGCTCATCTCCAGCTCCGTCCGTCTGGACGTCTACGCCCGCCGCTTCACCATCCACACGCAGAAGCTGGTGGGTGCCCGCTGGTCGCTCATCCGGCGGCCCATGCTGCGCCGCAACATCCTCATCGGGCTGGCGGCATCGCTGCTGGCATGCGCCGCCCTGGCAGGCATCGTCTACAGCATCTACCGCTACCAGCCAGGGGCAGAACAGCTCATCACACAGCGCGAAATGCTCATCACCGCCGTTGCCGTCTTCGTGTTCGGCTTCGTCATCATGCTACTCTGCACACAGCTCTCGGTGAACAAGTTCCTGCGCATGACGGCCGGAGAGCTGTACAAGATTTAGGAGGTAATCCGTGAAAGGTAAGATAAAAAAGTTACAATAGATGGACAAGAAAAATTTAGCTTTTGGACGGATGAACTTCATCCTCCTGGGAGTGGGCATGCTGGTGGTCGTCATCGGCTTCCTGCTGATGGCTGGCGGCTCGTCGACCAACGAGACCTACAATCCCGACATCTTCAGCGCCCGGCGAATCAAGGTGGCCCCCATAGTGTGCCTGCTAGGCTTCGTATCGATGATTTACGCTGTGGTGCATAAACCAAAGGACAAGGAGGAAGCCTGATGACCTGGATAGAGACCGTAATCATTTCGATTGTCGAGGGACTCACGGAGTTTCTGCCCGTGTCGTCGACAGGCCACATGATTATTACACAGAACCTGCTGGGTATACCGCAAGGTGACGCCTTTGTCCATGCCTTCACGTTCATCATCCAGTTCGGAGCCATCCTCTCGGTGGTCTGCCTCTACTGGAAACGCTTCTTCAAGTTCGACAACAGTCCTGCGCCGCAAGGCAGCAGCCTGTTTGGAAAACTGAAGCACCGCTACCACTTCTACTGGCTGCTCATCGTCGGCGTGCTGCCTGCCGTCGTCATCGGGCTGGCTGCGAAGAAGTCGGGCCTGCTCGACTGGCTGCTCGACAGCGTCTTGGTGGTGGCTATCATGCTCGTCGTGGGCGGCGTGTTCATGCTGTTCTGCGACAAGCTGTTCAACAAGGGCAGCGACTCGACGAAGGTCAACGAGAAGCGCGCCTTCAACATTGGCCTCTACCAGTGCATATCGGTCATCCCCGGCGTTTCGCGCTCGATGGCCACCATCGTGGGCGGCATGACGCAGGGCCTCACCCGCAAGCGGGCCGCCGAGTTCTCGTTCTTCCTGGCCGTGCCCACCATGGCAGGTGCCACGTTGCTCGACCTGCTCGACCTACTGAAGGAAGATACATCATGGGCCACCAGCCACAACATCGAGATGCTCCTGCTGGGCTGCATCGTGTCGTTTTCCGTAGCCCTGCTGGCCATGAAGTGGTTTGTCAACTTCCTCACGAAGTATGGCTTCAAGGCTTTTGGCGTTTACCGTATTATCGTTGGCGGCATCATCATCGCGCTACTGCTGACAGGACACTCACTAGCAATGGTCGACTAAATGAATTTCCAGGAAGGGGAGATACTCTGCATCAATAAGCCCTATGGCATGTCGTCGTTCGGCGCGCTGGCCCATATCCGCTATCTCATCTCGCGCAAGATTCACGTCAGGCGGGTGAAGACGGGTCACGCCGGCACCCTCGACCCGCTGGCCACGGGCGTGCTCATCCTCTGCACCGGAAAGGCCACGAAGCAGATAGAGCAGATGCAGTATGCCTCGAAAGAGTACACCGCCACCTTGCAGCTGGGGGCCACCACGGCCAGCTACGACCGCGAGCACACCGTCAACATGACCTACCCCACCCGCCACATCACCCGCGAACTCATCGAGCAGACACTACCCCGCTTCCTGGGCGAGATAAAGCAGGTTCCACCCGAATACTCCGCCTGCAACATTGCCGGCGAACGTGCCTACAAGCTGATGCGACAAGGGCAGAAGGTGGAGCTGAAGCCGAAGACACTGCGCATTGACGAGCTGGAGCTGACACACTTCGACCCCGAGACCATGCAGATGAGCATTCGCGTGGTTTGCGGCAAGGGAACTTACATCCGAGCCCTGGCCCGCGACATCGGACAAGCCCTCGACAGCGGCGCTTTCCTCACCGCCCTCTGCCGCACCCGCCTGGGCAACGTCCGCATAGAAGACTGCCTCACGCTCGACGAGTTCCCCGCCTGGCTCGATGCACAAGACATCGTAACAGAGGAAAAGACAAAATAACATTAAGACAGAATAACAGAAGAACGGAAAGACAAAATAAGACATAATAACATAAGAACAGAATATGAAACTTTCGCAATTCAAATTCAAGCTGCCAGAGGAGCAGATTGCGCTCTATCCGCCTCACCGCGTCTTCGAGAACGAGGACGGCACCGTGGAACGCGTCTACCAGCGCGACAAGTGCAAGCTGATGGTGGTGCACCGCAAGAGCGAGAAGATTGAGCTGTACAAGAAAGACATCGACGGCAACGACACCGACGAGATGCTCAACTTCCGCAACATTGTGGATTACTTCCAGGAGGGCGACACCTTCGTGTTCAACGACACGGCCGTCTTCCCCGCCCGCCTCTTCGGCACGAAGGAGAAGACCGACGCCAAGATTGAGGTGTTCCTGCTGCGCGAACTCAACGAGGAACTGCGCCTGTGGGATGTGCTCGTAGAGCCTGCCCGCAAGATACGCATCGGCAACAAGCTGTTCTTCGACGGCGACGGCCCCATGGTGGCAGAAGTCATCGACAACACCACCAGCCGCGGCCGCACGCTGCGCTTCCTCTACGACGGCCCCCACGAGGAGTTCAAGGAGTCCCTCTACGCCCTCGGCGAGGCACCGCTGCCCCGACAGATGATCACCCGCAAGGTCACGCCCCAGGACATGGAGGACTTCCAGTGTGTCTTCGCCAAGAACGAGGGCGCCGTCACCGCTCCCACCTCGGGTCTCCACTTCTCCAAGAATCTGCTCAAGCGCATGGAGATCAAGGGTATCGAGATGGCCTTCATCACGATGCACTGCGGTCTGGGCAACTTCCGTGAGATTGATGTCGAGGATCTCTCCAAGCACAAGATGGAGAGCGAGGAGATCCACGTGGGTGCTGAGGCCTGTCGCATCGTCAATACGGCCAAGGATGCCGGGCGTCGCATCTGTGCCGTAGGCACCACCGTGCAGCGCACCCTCGAAACCGCCATCGGCGCGGACCAGCACCTGAAGGAGTTTGACGGATGGACCAACAAGTTCATCTACCCGCCCTATGATTTCGGCATCGCCAACGCGATGGTGGCCAATTTCTATCTCCCTTATTCCACCCTACTCATGCTCACCTGTGCCTATGGTGGTTATGACCTTGTCATGAAGAGCTACAAAGAAGCTCTCCGCGACAGCCGCTACCGCTTCGGCACCTATGGCGACGCGATGCTCATCCTCAATGACTGACGTTTATCTGGGCTTAGGCAGCAATCTCGGCGACCGCCATACGTTGCTCCTCGCCGCCATCGAGCAACTGGTGCAGCGGGTGGGACGTCTTGTGCGCTGCTCCTCGTTTATTGAGACCGAGCCGTGGGGCTTCGTCTCCGAGCATCCCTTTCTCAATGCCGTGGCTTTGTTTCGTACCACGCTCTCACCACGTGAGCTGCTGGTCATCACACAAGCCATCGAGCATGAACTGGGGCGCACCGGGAAAACAGCCGGCGTTCCCATGTCGTCAGGCACGGTCGCCCTCCCCTCCTACCAGGATCGCTCCATTGACATTGACATCCTGCTCTATGGCGACGAACACATCGACGAGCCCGACCTCAGGATCCCTCATCCCCACATGCAGGAGCGTGACTTCGTGCAGCGTCCTCTGGCCGAGCTCCGCTCGCTGCTCGCCGCCAGCAGACAGTAACCCATGAACTATCAAGACAAATCATAACACCATTCCAATAATGAAGAAAATCGTCGTTTCGCTCATGATGCTGGCAGCCACGGCTGCCGCATGGGCACAGGGCATGGAAGCCATGATGCAACCCATGCCCATCGATTCCAAGGTACGGGTAGGTTTTCTGGACAACGGTCTGACCTCCTACATCCGCCACAACGAAGAGCCTAAAGGTCAGGCCTTCTTCTACATCGCACAGAAGGTGGGCTCCATCCAGGAGGAAGAGAGCCAGCGCGGTCTCGCCCATTTCCTGGAGCATATGTGCTTCAACGGCACCACCCACTTCCCCGACAGCTCCCTCGTGAACTATCTGGAGAGTATCGGCGTGAAGTTCGGTGCACAGCTCAACGCCTACACCAGCGTGGAGGAGACGGTATATAATATAGATAATGTACCCGCGCGCGAGGGCGCCATCGACTCCTGTCTGCTCATCCTGCACGACTGGAGCCATGACCTGACCCTCGACGGCAAGGAGATCGACAAGGAACGCGGTGTCATCCACGGTGAATGGCGTATGCGCAATACCGGCTTCACGCGCATCTTAGTGAAGCACCTCGAGAAGCTGATGTCTGACAGCCGCTATGGCCGCCGCTTCCCCATCGGCTTGATGGAGGTCGTCGATGAGTGCCCCTATGACACGCTGCGCGCCTACTATCACAAATGGTACCGTCCCGACTTGCAGGGCATCATCGTCGTGGGTGACATCGACGTGAATCAGATTGAGAGCAAGATCTGCAACCTCTTTGGCTCTATCACCGTGGAGCAACCCGTGGCCCAGCGCGTGAGCTACAGCGTGCCCGACAATACGGAGGCCATCGTCATTGCCGACAAGGATCCTGAGGTGACCTCGCAGGTGGTGATGATCTCCCTCAAGCACGAGGTCATCCCCGACAGCATCCGCAACACCTTCGGCATCTATCTCTCTGAGGTGGTCAAGGGCATCGCTTGCTCCGCCCTCAACCAGCGTCTGGGTGAGCTGGCCCTGAAGCCCGAGTGCTCCTTCAAGGGTGCCAGTATCGACGATGGCGCCTTCCTGCTCTCCTCGAAGGTCACAGGAGCCTTTAACATCGAGGTCATGCCTAAGGAAGGACGCGTGGAGGAAGCTGTGCAGGCGGTCATGGCTGAGGTCTATCGACTGGATCAGTTCGGTTTCACCAAGGGCGAGATTGACCGCATGGTGGCCGAGACCATCAGCAACTACGAGCGCTCCTACAACAACCGTGAGAAGCAGAAGTCCATCTCTTACGCACGCGAGTACTACCGCTCGTTCCTCGACAATGACCCCATCCCCGGTATCGAGATGGAGTACCAGATGGTGCAGCAGATGCTGCCCAACATCCCCGTGGAAGCATACAACATGACTCTGCAGGAGTTTATCAGCCGCACCGACACCAACCTCGTCGTGCTCTCGCTGAACCCCGACAAGGAGGGCTTGGAGATTCCAGCCGAGCAGGCACTCCTGAACGCCATCCACGCTGCGCAGCAGCAGGAGCTCACTGCCTGGGAAGACAATGTGAAGACGGGTCCGCTCATCGCACAGCTTCCCGCTGCCGGCATCATCAGGAAGGAGAGCGCAGGTCCCTGCGACTCCAAGATCCTCACCCTCGGCAATGGCGTGAAGGTCGTGATGAAGGAAACCGACTTCAAGGATGATGATATCCGCATGACGGCTTGGAGCGACGGCGGCACCAGCCGTTATGGTCTGGGCGAGCGCGTGAACCTCGATGTCTTCGATGGTGTCATCGGGCGTAGCGGCCTCGGCGGCTTCACACAGGTGGAGCTGGGCAAGGCGCTGGCCGGTAAGCAGGTCGGAGCGAACGCGAGCGTCAGCGGCCGTCAGGAGAGCATGAGTGGTCACAGCAGCAAGAAGGATGTGCAGACGCTCTTTGAGCTCATCTACCTGAGCTTCCAGCCTCGCCTGAAGGACACCGACGCCGTGGATGCCTATCTCTCCAGCCTCCGTGAGGGTCTCCGCAACAAGAACCTAAACCCCATGTCCAGTCTCCACGACAGCATCAGTGCCACGCTGTATGGGCATCACCCGATGCTCGCGCCTCTCACTGAGGCCGAGGTTGACCAGGTGAACTACGACCGCATCCTGGAGATCTACGCCGACCGCTTCGCCGATGCCAGCGACTTCACCTTCTTCTTCATCGGTAATATCAACGAGGACCAGATCCGCGAGCTCTCCAAGCAGTATCTGGCCACACTGCCCACCGTGCGACGCAGCGACAAGCCCGTCGATAGCGGTGTCCGCTTTGTCAAGGGAGATGTCCTCAACCGCTATCAGAAGAAGATGGAAACGCCGCAGAGCTTCATCGTCAGTGCCTGGACAGGCCCCATCAAGCTCACCGTCAAGAACGACATCGTGATGGACATCCTCGGCACCTGCATTGCCGAGACCTATCTCAAGAAGATCCGTGAAGAGCTTGGTGCAGCCTACAGCACCAGCGCACAGGGCGGTATCAACCGTGGTGCCGACGACAAGACCTACTACATCCTGCAAGCTGCTTTTCCGCTGAAGCCCGAGATGACCGACACCTGCCTGCAGATTGTGCAGGATGTGCTGGAGGACATCGCGGCCAATGGCGCCAACGAGGAGAGCATCAGCAAGGCCAAGGAATATATGCTCAAGACTTTCACGCAGAACCAGCGCGAGAACGGGTATTGGATGGGACGCATCGGTGGCATCCTGCGTCGCAAGTACGATTCCTCTAAGGCGTACGAGCAGACCCTCGCAGGCATCACACCCCGTGACATCCAGCAGATGGCAAGGATCATCCTCAAGAATGGCAACCGCGTGCGCGTGGTGATGGAACCTGAAAACAAAGAAGAATAAGCGATATGGCATTGAAAGCAGGCATTGTGGGCCTCCCCAACGTGGGCAAATCCACGCTCTTCAACTGTCTGTCGAGCGCCAAGGCGCAGGCAGCGAACTTCCCTTTTTGTACCATCGACGCTCAGATGGGGCAGATTACTGTCCCCGACGGGCGCCTGAATAAACTGGCAGAGCTGGTGCATCCCGGGCGCATCGTTCCCGCGACCTGCGAGATTGTTGACATCGCCGGTCTGGTGAAGGGTGCCTCCAAGGGCGAGGGTCTGGGCAACCAGTTCCTCGGTAACATCCGCGAGTGCGATGCTATCATCCACGTCCTGCGTTGCTTCGACGATCCGAACATCGTGCATGTCGATGGCAGCGTGGATCCCGTGCGCGACAAGGAAATCATCGACACGGAGTTGCAGTTGAAGGACCTCGAGACCATTGAGAGCCGTATGCAGCGCGTGGAGAAGCAGGCGCGTGTGGGCGGCGACAAGCAGGCCAAGGTAGAGCTGGGCGTGCTCGAGGCCTATAAGGCGGCGCTCGTGGAAGGGCGCAGCGCACGCACCGTCAGCTTCGACACCGAAGATGAGGAGACGGCAGCCAAGAACCTGTTCCTGCTGACGACGAAGCCCGTGCTCTACGTGTGCAATGTCGATGATGCCTCAGCGGCTGCCGGCAACGCCTACGTGGAAGCCGTCCGCAAGGCCATTGCCGACGAGGATGCGGCGCTGCTCATCATCTCGGCGCAGACAGAGGCCGACATCGCCGAGCTGGAGAGCTACGAAGAGAAGCAGATGTTTCTCGAGGACATGGGCCTCACGGAGAGTGGCTGCGACCGACTCATCAAAGCAATCTATTCGCTGCTGGGACTCCAGACGTTCATTACCGCCGGCGAGATGGAGGTGAAAGCGTGGACGTTCCGTCGCGGCTGGAAGGCTCCGCAGTGTGCGGGCGTCATCCACACCGACTTCGAGAAGGGTTTCATCCGCGCTGAGGTCATCAAGTACGACGACTATATTCAGTATGGCTCCGAGGCTGCTGTCCGTGAGGCGGGCAAGATGGGCGTCGAGGGCAAGGACTATGTCGTGCAGGACGGCGACATCATGCATTTCCGGTTTAATGTTTAGAATATGAATCTCCTTTATATTGTTTGGAATCCCGACATCATCGCCTTTAGCATCGGCTCGTTCGGCATCCGCTGGTACTCGCTGTGCTGGTGTCTCGGTCTGCTGGCAGTGTTCTTGCTGGAGCAGCGTCTGTTCAAGGAGCAGAGGATTCCCGACGAGAAGTTTGAACCGCTGTTCATGTACTCGTTCCTGGGTATTCTGGTAGGTGCGCGCCTGGGACACTGTCTGTTCTACGAGCCTGAGTATTTCCTGAGCTCGCCCCAACATATGCTGGAGATGGTGGTTCCTGCCAAGATGGGCGCCGATGGCACCTGGCACTTCACGGGATACACGGGGCTGGCCAGCCACGGCGGCACGCTCATGTTCATCGTGGCACTGTGGCTCTACTCGCGCCGCACGAAGGTGCCGTTCCTGACGGTGCTCGACAACATCGCCATCGTCACCCCCATCTGCGCCTGCGCCATCCGCCTGGGCAACCTGATGAACTCCGAGATCATCGGCAAACCCGCCGATGTGCCCTGGGCGTTCATCTTCGAGCAGGTCGATCAGCTGCCGCGCCATCCGGGACAGCTCTATGAGGCCATCGCCTACTTCCTGTTCTTCTTCGTCGGCTGGTGGTTCTATCGCCGCCGTCCGGAACGAGTGGGCACGGGTTTCTTCTTCGGATTGTGCATCTTCCTGATCTTCACGTTCCGCTTCTTCATCGAATACACCAAGGAGGTACAGGTCTCGTTCGAGAACGGGATGCTGTTCAACATGGGTCAGCTGCTGTCTGTGCCCTTCATCCTCTTAGGCACATACTGGATGTGGAGAGGGAGCAGGGAAGTGAAGATTGAAAAATGAGAAGTGAGACATGGTAAAGAAGCTACTGATGATAGGGATGACGGCGATGGCGGCGATGCCGCTGTCGGCACAGTCCGTCGGCGAACAACTCAAGCAGAACACCACCTTCGGCGGCTATGTCATCGGCAAGGTAAATTCCACGTCGCAGGACGATGCCGATGTGAAGGCTGACATGGGTGTGCGCATGGCGCGCGTCTATGTCGATACGAAGATCGGGGACTTCGCCATGAGGTTGCAGATGCACGTCTCGGGCAGTCCCCTGAACAAGAAGGAGAACAGCGTGCACCTCGTGGATGCGTGGGCCGAGTGGCAGCATTGGAAGGAGCTGCGCGTGAAGTTCGGGCAGTTCAAGCGCTGCTTCACGTTCGAGAACCCGATGCATCCGTGGCTGCTCGGCAATGGCTCCTACTCCCAGTTGGCAGACCGTCTGGCGGGCTTCAATGACCGCACGGGTGAGCACGCCTCCAACGGCCGAGACTTCGGCCTCCAACTGCAAGGCGACCTCTTCGCCTCGAAGCGCGACGGTCACCGCTGGTTCCACTATCAGGCGGGTGTCTATACAGGTCAGGGCATCAACCACGCCGATAAGAACACGCGCAAGGACATCATCGGAGGTCTCTGGGTGATGCCTGTCAAGGATCTCCAGATCGGAGCGTTCGGCTGGCGCGGTGACTACGTGCGCGACGACGGCACCACTGTCGATCGCAAGCGCTATAGCTTCGGCGTCAACTACACAGGTGACTGGACGGCTCGTGCAGAGTATGCGGTGGAGAATGCCGATGAGGGTGCCGACGCCTGGTATGCCATCGTGGGCACACCGGCCTGGCACCGCACGAAGCTCTTTGTCCGTTACGATGTCTATCGCGAGGGACGCACGATGGACTGTGCCAGAAGCATCTACGGCCTTTCCGCGCAACACACCTTCCATCCCAATCTGATGCTTCAGGTCAACTACGGCTTCCTCGTGGATAAGACCTCGGCGGATGAGCGCTACCACACCGTTGATCTGCAGCTCTATTGGAGATTTTAAAAGGATTAAGAATTATTTGATAGGATCGTGGCTAATCAGTTTTCACAGACAGGCACGCAGGTGCAGACACAGACCCAGCAGTTGTCACTCCAGCAGCTGCTGGTGAGCCAGCTCACGGAGATGCCCGTGGAGGCGCTCTATGAGCGGGTGGATCAGGAACTGAAGGAGAACATCGCTCTGGAGCGTGACAGTAGCGAGGAGGAGTCCCCCCTGTCGTCTGCCGACGAGGACTCGACCGCATCCGCAGGGAGCGGGGACGATGACGGCATCCAGAGCTATGGCGATGCGGGAGACTTCGGAGATGCACTTCTGGCTGAGGACTATGGCGGCGGTGCTTCCTCCTCGCGTGAAGAGCGAGGGGGTATCGTTGGCGAGATGATGTCGTTCTATGACCAGTTGGAGGAGCAAATCGGCTTCTTCCATCTCACCGAGCATGAGGAAGAGATCATCCGATACCTCATCGGCTCGCTGGATGACGACGGCCTGCTGCGCACCTCTCTGCAACAGATTCAGGACGAGTTGGAGGTCTATCACAACATCCCCACCTCACAGGACGAACTGGAGCACATTCTGAGCACCCTGCAGCGCTTCGAGCCTGCCGGCATCGGTGCCCGCAGTCTCCAGGAGTGTCTGCTCCTGCAAGTGCGGCGTTCCCCCGACCACGCCTCACCGCTGAAACAGAAGCTGGAGCGCGTACTCACTGAGCAGATCGACAACCTGATGCAGAACCACTGGGATCGCATCCAGCGGTCTATGAGGCTGACAGATGCCGACGTGGCGCGCTTGCAGCGGGAGGTGCGGCGCTTGAACCCGCGTCCCGGCAGTTCCATGGGCGAGGCGCTGGGCAGGAGCTTGCAGCAGATTACCCCCGATTTCATCGTTGATACCGACCCCTATGGCCATCTGACGCTGTCGCTGAACAACGGTCGCATTCCGCCGTTGCGCGTCAGCGAGGATGACCTCGGTTTCCTGCATTCCTACGAGGGTCGCGATCCCAAGACGCTGTCGCGTTCCGAGCGCGACGGAGTCCTCTATCTGCGTGAGCGTGTCGAGAAGGCGCGTAGCTTCATCGATGCCTTGCAGCAACGCCGCCGCACCCTCACGCAGACCATGAAGACCATCATGCAGCTGCAGCACTCCTTCTTCGAGAGCGGCGACGAGACGCTGCTGCGCCCCATGACCCTCGAGGATGTGGCGCAGCGGACAGGACTGCATCTCTCTACGGTCTCGCGCGTGAGCAACAGCAAATGGGTGCAGACGCCCTACGGCATCTATCCCCTCCGCTGGTTCTTCACTTCGGCGGCTCGGATGCAGGACGGCGATGAGGTCAGCGTGCGCAGCATCAAGGCCACCCTGCAGGAGATCATCGATGCCGAGGACAAGCGCCATCCGCTCTCCGATGATGCGCTGGCCACCCAACTCCAGCGCCACGGCTTTGATGTGGCGCGCCGCACCGTGACAAAATACCGGATTGCTCTGGGCATTCCCGTGGCGCGCTTGCGGCGATAAGAATGTACATCGCACACGTCATCTAAGATTTTCAGCGTTCAAATGAGCACACACACCCACCCCTCCCAGCACCGCCTGGAGTCCTACCTTCTGCTGGTGGCCCACTGGCTTTCTGCCATCTTCCGCCCAGAGTTCTTCCCGCTGCTGGGCTTCGGGGCGCTGTTCCTGTTCACCTACCTGAGTATCCTGCCCTGGGCGTTCAAGGGTGCTGTGCTGCTGTTGGTGTTGCTGGGCACGGTGTTGCTGCCTCGCTGGACGATCCTCTTCTGGCGCCGCGCCCGCGGCTGGGAGCGCCATCTGCTGCGCCTCCGGCAGAACCGCTACTTCCCCTACCTTATATATATATTATATTATGCCTTCACACTCCACACGCTGAACCGCTTCCATCTGCCCCACTACATGTCGGGCATCCTCGTGGGTTCACTGCTCATCCAGAGTGTCTGCTTCCTTATTAACCTGCGCTGGAAGGTGTCGATGCACTGCGCGGGTGCGGGTGGTGTCATCGGAGCATTGGCAGGCTACAGTATCCTTTTCTATTTCAATCCCCTCGGGTGGCTCTGCCTCTGCATCCTCCTTGCCGGCTTGTTGGGTAGCAGCCGTATGCTCCTCCGCCAGCATACGCTGTGGCAGGTTATTGCCGGCACGCTCTTGGGTGTCCTCTGCGGTTTCCTGGGTGTCTGGGTCTATTGACTACAGGTAGAAGATGGCTTCAGGTCCCATGTTGAAGAGGAGATCGACGATGCTGAGATCCGGGAGGAATCCCAGACGCTGACGGAAGACCTGGTAGTAGGGAAGGGGGCTACCCTCGCGGCTGCGCTGAAGCGTGGTGGGCACTTCTTGTTGCAGGTCGATCAGTGTGCTGACGAGTTCGTGCAGGGAGGCGTTGAAGTCGATGAGGTAGTCGTGGGTGCGAGAGAGATAGAACGGCGCGAAGTCATCGGCGTAGTACTCGAAGAATGGACTCTTACCGTAAGCTGTGCGCAGGGCGTTCCAGTGGTGGTGGCGCCAGTTGCCGTGTTCGCTGATGCGGATGTCGCAGATGGGCACATGACTGGATGCCGCCTCTACGGGGATGACCAGGTGCTGGGGGCCTTCGGGCATGGCGATGGTGCAGCGGTTGCGCAAGGTCTGCTTCACGTAGTGCTCTGCGGTGTCGATGACGGGGTCGGCTGCGGCGCGGTAGCTGCGGTACCACGAGATAGGGGCGAGATAGGCGGTGGGGAGGGGGCTATGGTTCATGGTGCAGGATTCTTTCTACGCGGAGGAGGCACCTCTGACGGGCTATGGTCGTAGCAATCAGGTGATGCTGTCCGCCTTCGTTGAGGCGGAGCTGTCGGCGCAGTGCCGCCACGGACATGGGGAAGCCGCGCACGGTCAGGTCGGCAGCGGCGATGCCGGCGCGAAGGCGTTTCAGGTCTTTCTTGTTGAATGTGGCGTGGTCGAGGATGCGCCAGCGGCGACCGGGGAAGTTGGCGATGAACTGGTCGGAGGTGTAGAGATGGGCTTCCGGTGACAGCTTACACACGGAATAGCGCTGGCAAATGGTTTTGAAGGCACCAGCCTTCAGGATGCTGGCGTTGGGTTCATAGAGATAGTTGCAGAGGTGTTCCGCCATCTGGGCCGTCGCCGCTTCTTCCTCTGTCATTTGGAAGGTGAAGGTGCTCTCGCAGGGGAGGTTCACGCAGTGGATGGCGGGTGTGGACGGGATCATGCTATCCGCGGTCATCACCAGCAACAGCTCCTTACATTCGCCCTCGACGCTCACGATGTGCACCTCCTCGATGCCTCGCAGTGCGTGTACGGCGGCGGTTACATCGAGCATGGGTGAGAGCTTGATGAGCGTGTAGTCGGCGAGGGCACGCAGTTGCTCTTGCAGTCGGCAGACATCGGGCGTGCAGTCCTCGATGAGCGCTACCTTGCGCCCTGCAGCATCGCGGCGTGCCGGGTCCATCATGAGGACACGGCTCTGTCGCGGTTCCTTCGCCAAGGTGTCCAGCATCTCTTCCGCCGACGTGCAGCACACCTCGGTATGTGTGCAGCCTAGCAGCGGCAGGTTGTGGCGTGCGAGACGGCAGAGTTCTTCCTGCCTATCGACATACGTCGCACTGGTGAACAAGGGAGCGATGGCGGCAAAATCGACCCCAAAGCCTGCGGTGAGGTCTATGAAAGAAGCATCGTCTTTCTTCTTTTCTCTGAGCAGCACTTGCTTGTACCGTGCCGTCGCCTCACTGGAGCACTGCTCCATCGCCAGGCGAGGGGGAAACAGGAGGCCGTCAGTAGCCGCCCACGTGGGAATCTTGCGGGCGGCCAGCTGACGGCCTTCAATCTGAGTGAGTGCGGTGCGCAAATCGACTTCTGACGGCACAGTACGCAGTGCCAGCTGACGCACGTCATCCTGGGCGTGCTGCTGGATGAAGTCAAGCGTTGCAGCGTTCACCGTCTTCTCTTCTTTTCTCTATTTCACCAGTTCTCCAACCTTCTCTGCGAGCTTCTCGCCGCGGAGGTCACGGGCAACGATCTTGCCGCCCTTGATGAGTACGGTGGCGGGGATGGAGCGCACGGTGTAGGTGGCTGCGCCTTCACACTCCCAGCCCTTCAGGTCGGAAATCTGCGGCCACGTCATCCCCAGCTCAGCGATGGCCTGCTTCCAGGCATTGGCATCCTTGTCGAGGCTGACGCCGATGATCTCGAAGCCCTGCGAATGATACTGCTCATAGGCAGCTTTCACAGCGGGCATCTCGCGGCGGCAGGGGCCGCACCAGCTTGCCCAGAAGTCAATCATGAGCACCTTGGCACTGGCAGCGACCTCGCTGACGCTGAGCTCACCGCCTTCGGGCGTGGCTGCCTTGATGTCGAGGAAGTCTTGTCCGACCGCCGTCTTGGCCTTCTCGGCATAGATTTCTCGTAGTTCTTTGAGCTCCTCGGAGTGAGCATCTTCGGGAAGTGCTGCAAGCTGTTCTGCGACAAACTCATCGTTCAGCATACCCGCATAGCCAGCGAGATAGGTCTGCCCGGCCACATTCTGAATATTGGCAGAGATGAACTCCTGGTAGATCGCTGTCATCTGGTCTTGCAGGTCGTTGAGGACCTTCTCGGCAGCGGCCTTGGCCTCGTCGGTGGCTTCCACATCGTTGAGGACCTGGAAGACATCCTGTGCCTGGCGGTTCACGTCGAGTTCCTGTCGTGCGAGAGCGGTGAGAGCCTCATTAGCAGGTGTGCCACCGATCTCAGCCACCGCGTTCTCGGCAGTGTCGAGTCGGATGGTGATGTCGGCGTTCTCCAGTGCAAATTGCGTGGCAATCAGCAGGTCGGGGGTGTCGTTAGACTTCCAGATGACATAGCGGATGGTAGCAGTGTCCTGAGTGCCCTTAAAGACGAACTTGCCGCCGTTGATGACGGTGGTCTGGAAGGTGTCGATGTCAAGCATACTGCGTACGTTGGCCAGGATGACGGTGTCGCCGTCCTCGGCACCCGTGACGGTACCAGTGACCTTGTAGCCTTCGTTCTTACATGCTGCTACGCACAATATCAGTGCGAGGGCAGCGAGGGAGAGGATTTTTTTCATCATGATGATAGGGGTTAAGGGGGTATATGCGGAAAGGGGGAGCCGCCGGGTAAACCGACGGGCACCCGTTATCAGTCGAGGAGGGCGAGGGCTCGGTTTTCGGCGGCCTCCATCAACTCGCGTTCGCCGGGGCCTTTGTCGCCAAGGCCACAGAGGTGGAGGATGCCGTGGATGATGACGCGGTGTAGCTCCTGCTCGTAGGCGACCCTCAGCCCCTCAGCATTCGTGCGCACGGTGTCGAGGCTGATGAAGAGGTCGCCGCTGATGAGGGAGCCGGCGCAGTAGTCAAAGGTGATGATGTCGGTGTAGTAATCGTGCTGGAGGAACTGGCGGTTCACGCGCAGGATTTCCTCGTCATCGACGAAGATGTAGGCGATGTCGCCTACGCGGCGGCCGTAGCTCGCGGCGACGGCCTGCACCCATGTCGTCACGGTCTGCGTGTCAATGGCGGGCATCTCTGCGTGGATGGTCTGGAAGGTAATCAAGAGGAGTTGAGAGTTGACAGTTGAGGCTTACTTGCAAAGTTGGCAGTTCTCGCAGGAGCGGAAGCGTTTCTCCACGAGCACGTGCAGCCGTTGGCGCAGCGCCTCATGGGGGATTTCGTTGAGCACCTCGCTGGCGAAAGCCTGCTTCAGGAGCGTGCGGGCTTCCGTCTCGCTGATGCCGCGTTGCTGCATGTAGAAGAGGGCGTCGTCGTTGAGCTGTCCTACAGTGGAACCGTGGGAGCACTTCACATCGTCGGCGTAGATCTCCAGCATCGGCTGCGTCCACATCCGCGCCTGACTGGTGCAGACGAGGTTGGCATTGCGCTCCACGGAGTCGGTCTGCACGGCTTTCTCGCGAACGAGGACGCGTCCGGCAAAGGCGCCCGTGGCCTGCTGATCCACGACATATTTATAGAGCTCGCGGCTGGTGCAACCCGGCGCGAGGTGGTCGATGAGCGTGTTGTTGTCGACGTGCTGCGTGGAGCCTAGCACGGCGCAGCCCAGCAGCTGTACGGCGGCACCTTCGCCCGTGAGGCGTATGTCAGTCTGGTTGCGGCTGACACCTCCCGCGAGCGTGAAGACACCGTGCGTCAGGTGGCCGCCCGCAGTGACCTGTGCGAAGACTTGGTGGAAGCGGTGGCAGCGATCCTGCGTGTCCTCGATGTCATAGAGCTCCACATGGGCACCCTCGCCCACAAAGATCTCCGTCACCTGTGTCGTCAGGAAGTCCTGTCCCGCCGCGGCCTTGTCCGTGAGGATGACCGTCAGCTCCGCACCCGCCTCCGCCACGATGAGCAGGCGGCGGTTCTGCATCAGCGGAGCAGTGGCCTGCAGTGTGCAGGTAATCTGTACGGGGTGTTCCTTGCACTCGCCGGCGGCAGCATAGATGACCGTCACATCCTGCACGAGCATCGTGTTCAGCGCGGTAATCGCATCGGCGTTCACATCAGCCAGAGTAGCGTAGCGCGACAGGGCTTCCGGGTGCGACGGGGAAACCGTCGCGGGCGAGTGCTTTTCGATGGTGTCTGCGGCTTGCTGCGGAGTGAGTTCGATGCCGTAGTTGGGCGCGAAGGCAGCTTCCACGTCGGTGTATTTGTAGCGTTCCACCTTCTGCGAGGGGAACTGCAGGCGCTCCAGCGCTGCCGCGGCCGCCTCACGCTGCGCGTTCAGCAGCGGTAGTGACCCCGCTTCGAGGCGCTGGCGCTCACTGCGGAAGAAATCCAGATATTGCCCGACTGCCTTCATTGTCCCAGCTCCTCTTTCTTGATCCAGTCAAAGCCGCGTGCCTCAATCTCCGCTGCCAGCTCCGGGCCGCCCGTCTTGACGATGCGGCCGTCGATGAGCACGTGCACCACGTCGGGTTTCAGATAGTCCAGCAGACGCTGGTAGTGGGTAATCACGATGGCTGATGTGTCGGGCTTGCGTAGCTTGTTGAAGCCTTCAGCCACGATGCGCAGGGCATCCACGTCGAGCCCTGAGTCTGTCTCGTCGAGGATGCACATCGCCGGCTCCAGCATCGCCATCTGGAAAATCTCATTGCGCTTCTTCTCGCCGCCGCTGAAACCTTCGTTCACGGAGCGGCTCGTCAGCTTGTTGTCCAGCTCCACGATCTTCCGCTTCTCGCGCATCAGCTTCAGAAAGGCACCTGCGTCCATCGGCTCCAGACCCTGATACTTGCGCTTGGCGTTCACAGCGGCACGCATGAAGTTCACCATTGAGACCCCCGGGATCTCCACCGGCTGCTGGAACGAGAGAAACAGCCCCTCGTGGCTGCGCTCGTCTGGCGACAGTGCCAGCAGGTCCTTGCCGCGGAACGTGACCGACCCCTCGGTGACTGTGTAGGCAGGATGCCCCACGAGCACGTTGCTGAGGGTGCTCTTTCCAGCGCCGTTGGTGCCCATGAGCGCGTGAATCTCGCCTGGCCGGATCACCAGGTCAATGCCTTTCAATATCTCCTTGTCGCCGACGGTGGCGTGCAGGTTCTTGATTTCTAACATCTGCTACTTCCCTTAAAAGACGGTAATGCTTCATTTTGGCTGCAAAGATAATGTTTGTTTTCCACGCAGCCAAAGAAAACCCTTTTTTTCCGACATGAGGCTCCCTCTCCGCCACGTTCTGCAGCGGTAAAAGTGGGAATAGGTTGTAGTATGGGCTGGAAGAAAGAGAAAAAACAGGTGAATGTGTCCGATTTTCATCAGCGACAGGCGATTCCTTTGCGATTTATGAGGCTCATCCCAACATTTTGTTGTAACTTTGACCCCGAAATGGAGAAGCAAGGTCTCACAATGCCGTTTATCGGACAGGAGACGACGTGGCAACGGCTGCTCGCCGACCTGCAGGTTGACCGCGTGCCCCATGCGCTGATGCTGTGCGGCCCCGAGGGTTCGGGAAAGCTGGCGCTGGCGGTGGCGTTCGCGCAGACGCTGCTGTGTCAGCATCCGCGCGAGGACGGCAGTGCATGCGGCGAGTGTGCCTCGTGCAAGATGGCAGCGAAGCTGGAGCACCCCGACCTGCACTTCACCTTTCCCATCGTGAAGGGTTCACGCATCAAGACGCCTGAGGGCGCCGTCTCGGATGTCTATATCAAGGAATGGCGTGCGCGAGTGCTCGAAAGCCCTTACTTCGACTTGAACGACTGGCTCGAAGATATGGGGGCTGCCAACCAGCAGGCGACGTACTACGTGGCGGAGAGCGACAATATCCAGCGCAAGCTGGCGCTGAAGTCGAATCAGGGCGGGCGTAAGGTGATGGTGGTGTGGCTGCCGGAAAAGATGAACCAAGAGACAGCGAACAAATTGCTGAAGCTCTTTGAGGAGCCGCCGGCGGGCACGCATTTCCACTTTAAATTCAAATTCTTTTTTATCTTCTAAATTATTTTTAAGAAATTGT
>ERZ842401.2224-NODE-2224-length-26235-cov-20.626241_pt1 | contig 26235 bp, 19 predicted proteins | sample MGYA00521270_ERZ842401 | MGnify/ENA primary metagenome ERZ842401 (study PRJEB31892, sample SAMEA3878208) | bioreactor metagenome | biome: Moose rumen | place: Sweden | collected 2011-10 | study: EMG produced TPA metagenomics assembly of the PRJEB12797 data set... | reverse complement strand
GAAACATAACCTATGACTCACGTAACAATTGTAACGCCATTATTGAAACAGCAACAAATACACTAATTACTGGTTGTATGAACACTGTCATTCCCAACAGCGTGACGAGCATCGGCGAAAGTGCGTTCTCCAGATGCAGTGGCCTGACCTCGGTGACGATTCCCAACAGCGTGACGAGCATCGGCTATAAAGCGTTCACGTATTGTAGTGGCCTGACCTCGGTGACGATTCCCAACAGCGTGACGAAAATCGACGATTATGCGTTCGGAGATTGCAGTGCCCTAACCTCGGTGACTGTTAAAAATGAAACACCTGTTAAAATATATTCAAGTACCTTCAGTAATCGCATCAACGCAACACTTTATGTCCCCGCGGGCAGTAAGGAAGCATACGAGGCAGCCAATTATTGGAAGGATTTTAAGGAAATTATAGAGATGGATCTTTTGCCTGTAAACACAGGCGAAACCGTTGACTTCGGCAGCGACATTGACGGCGAAACGGACCTGGACGGAAACATAGTGGGCGACATCTACTATGTCATCAGCAATGATGATGGCGGCTACGATGTGGCAGAGGGTTGCATAGTGGTGACCACACCGACAGACGACTCAAACATTGACGGTCAGGACATCTTCGGAGAGGAGTTCCAGAACAACTATACGGGCATCGTGCTGAAGGTGCCTGCCGGCAGGGGTACGATAACGGTGGAGGCCCAAACCATCGGCACGATGGTGCTGAAGGTGAAGATAGGCACTGCTGCGCCCGTCACGATGGAGCTGGACGGACGGCTGAAAGTGTCGTTCCCCTATGATGTGACGGAGCCGACCTACGTCTATATCTATGGCGGCTCTAACGCCTCGGCAGCTCCCGACATGGCAGGCAGTGCTGCTGGCGGTGAGCTGAAGCTCTACGGCATCGAAGTGGCACCAGGTGCAACGGGAATAGAGCCCGTTGACCATTCAACATTGAACATTGAACATTATTACACGCTTGATGGTCGTATGTTACAAGGCGAGCCTACGCAGAAGGGTGTGTATATCGTGAATGGTCACAAGGTCGTGATTAAGTGAGCGAAGTGAAAGCTTGCCTGCACTTCCGAGCGAGAACGAGCTCGAGCTTCAGCTCAAGGTCGTGATTAAGTGAGAAAAAAGCAGAGCTTGCCCCTAACCCCGCCCCTTGGAAGGGTGGGGAGCGGCTACCGCACAGAAAGAGGCGGCACTTCCCAACGAGGGAGGTGCCGCCTCTTGCTAAAGATAGTGCCGGGCAGACAGGGAGAAACCCCGTACCAAACGGGGAGTTTCTCCGTACCAAACAGGGAGTTTATGGCAGGGAAGCCAGAATTACACGGGCGGGGAAAAACATTGACACGGCCGGGGAAAAACATTGACACGGGCGGGGAAAAATAAATACACGGGCGCGAAAGAACCTTTCGTCAATTGTAAAAGGCTTCGTGGTCAGTCAACTACTTTACCTTGCAAAGGTACGAAAAACTAAGCAAAGAACAAAATTTCTAATGATTTATTTTGTAAAAGAAAAAAGTTGCTTTTTCTTTTTGTTCTTTCCTCACTTATTCGTACCTTTGACCTTCAGTCGAAGGTACTTGCGTTCGAAAGTAAAAAAGAAAAAAATTGCTTTTTCTTTTTGTACTTTCCTCACTTATTCGTACCTTTGCAGCGTCAATTGGTTCACCCTAACCGGTGACGAAGAGGGAATCAGGTGAAAATCCTGAACAGTCCCGCTGCTGTGAGCCGCCTTTATCGGGTGCAAACACTGAGCCACTGTCTTGGAAATGACGGGAAGGCGTTTACACCGGGCGGCAAGTCAGAAGACCTGCCGTTGACGCTATGACAAACAGTCACCCTGCCTCGAGGAAGGTATGTGACCCGACAAAATGCAGAAAAGACGAATAAAGCGATTCACCGTGTTGGCACTCTTGTGCCAAATGCTGTTGCCTTGCTTAGCTCAAGAGGCAACACCTTTCACACTTGACAGCACCCAGCATGTCGGCGAAGTCATTGTGTGGGCCAAGCCGACCTACCGCGAGGTCATTCCCAGTCACGTCATGAAGGGCGAGCAGCTGGAACGGCTGAACTCCCACTCCATTGCCGATGCGCTGCGATTCTTTGCGGGCGTGCAGCTGAAGGACTATGGTGGCGTGGGCGGCATCAAGACCATCAACGTGCGCTCAATGGGTTCCAGCCACTTAGGCATTTTCTACGACGGCATACAGTTAGGCAACGCGCAGAACGGACAGGTCGATCTGGGACAGTTCTCGATGGATAACGTGGAGGAGATTTCACTCTACAACGGTCAGAAGAGTGCCATCTTCCAGCCTGCCAGCGAGTTTGGCAATGCCGGAGCCGTTTATATACGCACCCGCCGTCCACGTTTCACGGAGGGCGAGAACTACCACCTGAAGTTCAAGGTGAAGTACGGTTCGAGCGACCTGATACGCTTCTCCACCCTGTGGGAGCAGAAGCTGTCAACGGCCGTCAGCAGCAGCGTGGGGGCAGAGTTTCTGAACAGCAGCGGCAAATATAAGTTCCGCTACGAACGCTACAAGGCCGACGGCACACTGGCCTACGACACCACCGCCACCCGCCAGAACGGCGACATCTGGGCACTGCGTGCTGAGGGTAACGTCTATGGCATCTTCGAGCAGGGCAGCTGGAACCTAAAGGCCTACACCTACCACTCTGAGCGCGGCATTCCCGGTGCCATTGTCAACAACGTGTGGCGACGCGGCGAGCGGCAGGCCGACCACAACACCTTTGCCCAGGCCTCGCTCATGAAGAGCATCGGCACCCGTTTCACCACCCGTGCGCTGGCCAAGTACGCCTACTACCAGACGCACTACGTGAACCGCGACCCGAACACCATGCTGGTGGATAACACCTACCGGCAGCAGGAGTTCTTCATCTCCACATCGAATGTCTATGAGCTGCTCGACGGATGGAGCGTCTCCGTGGCCTACGACTTCAAGTGGAACCACCTGAGGACCGACAACGGACGGCAGACTGCTGACTACGGACAGGCATCGCCCTACCGCTACTCGAACATGGTCTCTGTGGCTACTGCCTATAATCGGCCGTGGCTCAACGTGCAGGGCTCCGTTCTGGCCATGTTTGTGAACGATAACGTCAACGTCAACGCTAACGTGAACGACAACGTCAACGTCAACGAGAACGACACCCAACACCCAACACCCAACACCCAACACTCAACACTCAACGCTCAACACTCAACACTCACCCCTGCCCTCTTCGTCAACGTGTTCCCCTTCGGCAACCGCAGTTTCTCCATACGTGCCTACGCCAAGCGCAGCTTCCGCATGCCTACGTTCAACGACCTGTACTACACCGACATGGGTAACGCGCTGCTCAAGCCTGAGTCCGCCCTGCAGTATAACGTCGGCTTCGTCTTCGAGAAGGACTGGCAGCAGGGCCTGCTACGCCACTTCCGCTGGCAGACGGATGCCTACTACAACAGCGTTCACGACAAGATAGTGGCCTACCCCAAGGGACAGCAGTTCCGCTGGACCATGCTCAACTTAGGCAAGGTGCACATCAAGGGCATTGACGTGGAGGCCGAGGCGGCAATAGCCATACACCGTGACCTGATACTCTCCGGCCGACTGCAGTACACCTATCAGGACGCCCGCGACGTGACAGACCCCACCGACACCTACTATAAAGACCAGATACCCTACATTCCCTGGCACAGCGGGTCGGCCATTCTCGGCCTCAACTACCGGCAGTGGGACCTGAACTACAGCTTCATCTATGCCGGTAAACGCTACAATCAGCAGGAGAACATTGCCTACAACTACATGCCTGCCTGGTACACCAGCGACCTCTCGCTGTCGCGCCAGCTGAGGGTGATGGGCATCAAGGCCAAGGTCACGCTGGAGGTGAACAACCTGCTCGACCAGCAGTACGACGTGATTCTGAACTACCCCATGCCGGGCCGCAACTTTGCAATTACACTAACAACGGAATTATGAAAAAAAGAAGACTCTTAGGACTCATAGGGCTCATAGGGCTTATAGTGCTCAGCAGCTGTCGCGAAGAACACTTGATTGTCTATGCCGAAGAAACGGATACCGGCAAGGAGACGGTGGCAGGCAGCGACATCGTGGGCATGTATGTGCTCAACGAGGGCAACATGGGCAGCAACAAGTGTACCATTGACTACCTGGACCTCTCGGGCAACAACCCCACCGTACACTACTGGCGGAACATCTATGCCGAACGCAACCCGTCGGTAGTGAAGGAACTGGGCGACGTGGGTAACGACATCAAGATATACGGCTCGCGCATGTGGATGGTCATCAACTGCTCCGACAAAGTGGAAGTGGTGCGGGCCGACAACTGCGAGCGCATCGGGCAGGTCAATATTCCTAACTGCCGCAATGTGGTGTTCGACGACCGTTATGCCTACGTCAGCTCCTTCGTCGGACCGGTTGACCTGCAAGCTGAGGCGCAGATTGGTATGGTCTATAAGGTAGATACCCTTTCACTGGAGATTGTCAACACGGTGCAGGTGGGCTACCAGCCTGAGGAAATGGCCATCGTAAGCGGCAAGCTCTACGTGGCCAACAGCGGCGGCTACCTCATCCCAACCTATGACCACACGGTGAGCGTCATAGACCTGGCAACCTTCAAGGAGGAAAAGAAGCTTGACATAGATGTGAACCTGCATCGCTGCCGGGCCGACAAGTACGGTCAGCTGTGGGTGTCGGCACGCGGCAACTACATGGACCGCACGGCCCGCCTCTACTGGTTAGAGCAGGACGGCCAGGGACAGATGAAGGTGGGCGGCTCCCTGCCCTACGCCATCAGCGACCTGTGCATAGTGGGCGACTCGCTCTACTACTATGGTTCTGAATGGAGCGAGCTGACACAGCGCAGCGTGGTGACCTACGGTATAATTAATGTACGCACGCACGAGCAAATAGCCGACAAGCTGACCGATGCCCCCGAGGTGGCTGCCATGCGCATGCCCTACGGCATCATTGTGAACCCGCAGAACCGTGACTTCTACCTGATGGATGCCAAGAACTACGTGTCGAGCGGCGAACTGCTCCACTTCCTGCCTGACGGCACCTTCGACTGGAAGGTGACCACAGGCGACATTCCGGCACATGCGTGCTTTTTACATGAAACATTAAATAGTAGTAAACATTAAATAATACAACAATGAAAAAGAACAAAATTTTCTTAGCACTGACGGCCATGACGATGGCCCTGTCATTCACAGCATGTAGCAGTTCTGACGACGATGAAACGCCTGCTATTGACAAAACCAAATTCGTAACATTTGAAAACCAGACCCTCAACAGCAACAAGTTCTGGTGCGGCGAGGAGAATGCCAACGGCGTTGACGACGGCTGGGGCGGAAAAATCTATTCCTGCACCTACAAGGAGAACTTCGCCACCTTCAACACCACCTATGCTGTCACCTACTGGATGGGCTATGCCGTATCAGCACGCACCGCTACAGGCTTTACCCAGGGAACAGCCCTGACACCTACCGATACGCCTGACCAGTTCAACAACATTACCGGCAAGGCTCACTCAGGCAACAACTTCTGCGTGGTACAGACCTACGGCGAAAGCATCGACATAGCAGGAGCCGGCGGTGTAAAGGTCAAGGGATTCTGGTACACCAACAGCAGCTATACCGTGGAAGTCATCAAGAATGGAAACGACTATGCCAAGAAGTTCGGACAGGCCGACTGGCTGACCTGCACCGTAACGGGCGAGCAGGCTGACGGCACCAAGAAGACTGTTGACATCAAGCTTGCAGAGAATGGCGACTACGTCAAGGAATGGAAATACGCTGACCTGAGCAGCTTAGGCAAGGTGACGAAGCTGACCTTCGCCTTCACCGGTTCTGACAGCGGTGACTGGGGCCTGAACACCCCGGCATATATGTGCATTGACGATATGGAGTGCGAATAACATTAAACATGAAGCATAAGACATTAAAAAGCATTGCTGTGCTGTGGATGCTGCTCACGGCAGCGTCGGCACCGGCGCAATCCAAGTATATTCAGGCGGTTGACGAATATGTACCGGCACCCGGGCAGTTCGTCAACACCATGCCTGAGGCTACTGCCGCCGACACCCCGGCCACCATGGCACAGAAGTGCACAGAGGCTTTAGCCAACGGCAACGGCGGAATGATTACCCTCGGGGCATGGGGAGGCTACGTCACGTTCCACTTCGACCATCCCGTGGTGAACGTGGCCGGCCAGCGCGACTTTGCCGTGTGGGGGAATGCCTTTGCCAATAATGCAGAGCCCGCCATCGTCATGGTCAGCATCGACGCTAACCAGAACCAGCTGCCCGACGACGAGTGGTACGAGCTGAAAGGCTCTGAATATGAGAACAATCAGACCATTCACGACTACCAGCTCACCTATACCTACAAGGCTCTGGAGAACGTGCAATGGACTGACAACCAAGGGGGTACTGGCAGCGTGCCGCGTAACAGCTACCATGAGCAGGAGTACTTCCCGCTGTGGCTTGCCACCCAGGGAAAGCTGACCTTCAGCGGTTGCCGTCTGCCCGACAATGCCGTCAAAAGCGGCACCATGTACCTGCTGCCGGCTTACGACTACGGCTACGCTGACAACCAACCGAACAGCAACCGCGAGGGCTGTTCATTAGACATCAGCTGGGCCGTTGACGGCAATGGCAATCCGGTGACGCTTGACCACGTTGACTTCATACGCTGCTACAACGCCATGAACCAGGTGTGCCCCAACATCGGAGAGACATCAACCGAAATATCCGGGGCTGAAGACCTGCACCCCGAGGCAACGGGCATCATCCCTCAACACTCAACACTCGACGCTCAACCCTCAAGCTTTTACAGCCTTGACGGGCGCAAGCTCAACACATTGCAGCCTGGCGTGAACATCGTGAAGATGAAGAACGGAGCAATCCGGAAGATCATCATGAAATAAGTGCAATTAAATTTGCATTTTTGCGTATTATTTCGTACCTTTGCAGCATCAATTGGTTTACTCATAGCGAGTGATTAAAAGGGAAACAGGTGAGAATCCTGTACTGTCCCGCAGCTGTAAGCCTCCTTTATGGGGTGCAAACACATGAAAGCCACTGTCCTACCTGACGGGAAGGCGTTTGCACCAGGAGGCGAGTCAGAAGACCTGCCGTTGAGATGATGAATACCCTGAGGCCTCGAGGAAGGCACTTGGTAACAATGCTCTGGGAAGCATGTATTTTTAATACGTAGTATCTGCGTGTACTGGTGTCGCCGGAGGCGGCATTGCTGTGCATGCAATATTACCACAAAGTACAGACGGACAACAGGGAAACATTTATTCTATAACACATTAAACATTATGATTATGAAACAACAATCATTCAAACAGCAACTTTGGCTGATGCTATTCATGCTGCTCGTCCCATTAGGAGCATGGGCAGACCGTGATGTCAACCAGCCACAGTTCGGGAAACAAGTGATTGAAGTGGCAAACGATGAGGTCATCACGTTCTACGACCCATGGGGGACGGAGAACATTGTTGACAACAACAACTACAACGCTCAGTCACTGACGGTCTTTAAACCTGCTGAAGCAGGAAAGTCCGTACAAATTACGTTCGAGGAACTTGACCTCAACAACTACAGCGCCAGCTATTATCTCTACATCAACCTGTATGACGGTATAGCTGATGCTGGTGACACTTTCCAATGGGCAACAGCCACAAGTGACGTGACAGCCTCATCGTCTCTGTCTGGCCTTACGGGCACGCTGCTTGCAGAGAAAATCAACAACGACAACAAGCCTTCGCTACCAGCCGTTTATACCTCTGGTACTGGCGACGGAGCATTGTCGGTTGCTTTCATGCACCGCAACTCCAACAGATGTACCGGCTGGAAGGCAACTGTTAAGGTGGTCACCCTGGAGAACATGACCATTACAGGTGCCGGCAGCAACTATGACGGCATAGTGGCTAACCCCACCACGAAGCAGAACGTACCCCTGGCCAATGCCTACGTGACGGCTACGGGTGTGATGAACCCCGACAACGTGACGGGCATCTACTTTACGATGACACAGAACGAGGGCGTGATTGAACCCACCGCCCTGAAGCTCTATAAAGGCGACACGCAGGTGTCTGCAACGGTTGAAGCTGACGGCAACAACTATAAGTTCGTGCTCAATGAGGCCCCGTCTGACGGGACGACCACGTTTACCATCAAGGGCGACATACTCGGCACAGCAGCCGTTGGCGCCAAGGTGCAGGTGGATATCACCAAGGTGACTACCGCCGGAAAGCCAGACGGCATCACGCCGTTCACGGCTGGAACAAGTATCGCCGTAGAGAACCCGGCCATTGTCATCATGACCGCTACACCGCAGACGGTTACCGTAGGCGAGACACCCCTGCAGTTCTACGACGAGGGCGGCAAGGACGGCGGCATCGTTTCGAAGACCAACGGTCAGGTGACCTTCCTCGCTGGTGTGAACGGTAAGAAAGTGATGGTCGATTTCACCAAGAACGAAATCTGGCACGGCTCATACTATAATCAGGAGCTGCGCATCTACAATGGCCCGGAAGTATCAGAGGCAAATCTCTTAAAGACCCTGCAGCAAGGCGAGACAGGCATTGTTCGTTCTACTGCCGAAGACGGTTCGCTGACCGTCGTGCTGTTCAGCGATGCCAACAACGACATAGCAGCCAATGGTTTCGAAGCCACCGTCAGCCTCTTCACCCCGCAGGCTATGGACTTCGATGGCATCACCACCGCTGCGGCCTCCACTGAGACCGTTGCCGCAGGCGACGAAGCCGACATGCTGACCATCACCGTGAAGGCCAAGGACACCGAGCCCGCCATGCAGGTAACAAAGATGGCTTTCACCGCAGGTGAGACAGCCACTCTTGTCAGCAAGGCAGCCCTCTACTTCGGCACTACGAAAGTTGGCGAAACCACGGTTGAAGGCTCTTCCTTCGAGATGACCCTCACCACCCCACAGGCTCTGGTTGAAGGCGACAACCTCTTCACGCTGAAATACACCATCAGCGAGGAGGCCCTGAACGACCAGAAGGTCAGCGCCCAGCTCACCAGCGTGACGGCTTTGGTCAACAATGCTGAGAAGACGGAGACCGCTACCACCGAGGCCGTACAGCGCACGGTGAAGAACGAGGTGGTGTCACACGCCGGCCAAGGCACCGTGACCAAGACCGTCAACGGCTCCATCAGCTTCTACACTAAGGCAAAGAACAACTACTCTGACTACTATGAGTCAGGTACTGACGACCGCATCAACATCTTCATCCCGAAGCATGAGGGCATGATCTGCCAGATTGACTTCGAGAGCTTCAAGCTGTACTACTACAGCTACAACGTGTCCTCTTCGGCCAAGTTCAAGATCTACAGCGGACAGGGCACCTCGGGTGAAGTGCTGTGGGAGCCGACCACACAGGCTGACTACAACAACGGTCCTGACCACGTTATCCGCTCTACCGCTGCCGACGGCTCACTGACGGTTTATTTCAATGCAAACCAGAGCTATTCCACCAGCGACGGCTGGAAGGCAACCGTCAGCGAATACCAGTCGAAGCCTATGGCAGTGGCCGCGGTTGAGGTTGCTCAGGCCAGCACGGCCGATGCCTCCATCGGTGCTGCCAACCAGGACCTGCTCACCGTCAACGTGAAGACGGAAGGTAACGAGAACCCGCTGACTCTGAACAGCATGAAGCTGAACCTGAAGGGCACTGAGGCTAACATCAGCAAGGTCACCTTCTGGCAGGGCGACACCCAGCTGGGCGAAGCCAACGCTACCGCTGAAGTAACCATTAGCATCGAGCCGCTGACCCTGAAAGAGGGCGATAACGAATTCACCGTGAAGGCTGACGTCAGCGGGACAGCTACCGAGGGGCAGACCATCGACGCCAAGCTCATTAGTGTGAACGCCGGCTCTGCCGACGTGACCCCCGCCAACGGTGACCCCGACGGCGCACGTACGCTGAAGAACCAGGTGCTCATGACGGCTGGTGAGCATGACACGATGAACCTTGGTCTCGGCCAGAAAGTTATGCTCTATGACGATGGCGGCCCTGAGGGCGACGGTGCTAACGGCGTGGAAGCCACCATCACCCTGGTTCCTACAGGCGAGGCTGAGAGCATCAGGCTGACTGACAAGGGCTTTACCTTCAACTATACCTCGCACCTGTACATCTACGAGGGAACCGAAGTGAACGACGAGAAGATGCTGAAAGACATCACTGGTTCATCAGCGAAGCTCACCGACCCGCTCGTGGTTGACGGTCCTGTCACCCTGAAGTACGTGGGTGCCGGTTCCTACACCAAGCCCAACTTCGCTCTTGAGGCTGAAGGCTACAAGAAGAAGGCCGTTGAAGTGGTCAGTGTGACCACCGAGGACATCAGCGTCAGTGAGGTGCTGAAGGGCCAGACGGAAGTGAAGATGCTGAAGATTACCGTAGAGACCGATGGTGACGAGGACAAGGGCACACTCGACCTGACAGCCTTCAACGTCACAGCTACTGGTGAGGCTCTCGAAGCACAGCACATCTACCAGACCAACAACAGCGAAAACTTCTCTCCCACACAGGAGTTCAACGAGAAATACACACTGACCAAGTCCGGCACGTACTACTTCTGGCTCTGCCTCGACATGAAGGCTGACGCCACCGTAGGCCAGACGGCAACAGCATCGCTGACCAGCATTGTGGCTGGCGGTGAGACCGTCAGCGTCACTGAGCCCGCTACGGCCACTGTCACCATTGCCAGCGGCAAGAGCGGCGACTACACCGTCGGTCAGGGCGGTGACTATGCCACCATCCAGGGTGCTGTTGACGACCTCGGCACACTGGGCATGGAAGGCCCCGTCACGCTGAAAATCAAGGCTGGCGAATATAACGAGAAGGTACGCATTCCTTATATTAAGGGTATGGGGGCCCAGAACACACTGACACTGGAAAGCGAAAGCGGACAGCGCGACGTGAAGATTTATCACAACAACTACACATCAGGAGGCTACTCTGACGACCAGTATGCTAAGGTTTATGGCGTTATAACACTCTATGAGGCACAGTACGTCACACTGAAGGACCTTGACATTTCAACAACCGATGCCAACTACGACGCAGTGGTCATGGTCAAGAACGAGAGCCGCCATATTACGATCGACAACTGCTACCTGCACGCTCCATTCACAGCAACTAACCAGCAGGACATCCACCTGGTAGGTCATTATGCACGCGACGTGGATAACTGCAACAACGACTACCTGACAGTGAAGAACTCACTGCTCGAAGGCGGCTGGATGGGTGTCAACATAGGTGGCACAGGCAATGTCTCGCTTACCAAGGAAGTTGGCGGTGTCATTGAGGGCAACACCTTCAAGAACCAACGCTCAAAGGCAATCCAAGCATTGGATGAACTTGGTCTGAAAGTACGTAACAACAATATCATTATTGACGGCAGCGTTGAATTCACCAACAGTTCTGTGGGTATCCTCGACCTGCAGATACGCGACGAACATGACGAAGCGCTGGAGATTACGGGCAACACCTTCAATGTCAATGCTTCATACTACTGCCCCGTCATCAACATCCGACAGTTAGAGGCCACAGAGAATGCACCGGCCATCATAGCCAACAACGTGATGAACCAGGCATCGCTGAACGCATCGTACAGCGGTATTAAATTCGGCGGCAAGGTGAAGAACGTCAACGTGGCTTACAACACCATCCGCCTGACGGGCGAAAACGGCGGTGCTGCCTTCTGGGCTTCAGCAAAGCTGGAAGAGGGCTACGGCAACATCAACGTGGTGAACAACATCATCCAGAACGAGACCAACGGCTATGCCGTCAACATCTATCATGATGATAACCTGGGTGTTACGAAGATTAACTTCCAGAACAACGTGATGAGCTGCGCAGAGGGTGCGACTTTCTTCCGTGCTGCATCAAGCACCAACGGCGACTTCGCTGCCTTCGTCGATAAGACTGGTGCCACCAACTGTATCAACAAGGAAGTGACCTTCCTGAGCGACGACGTGCTGGAGCCTGCCGACGATCTGGACGGTGACCTGCTGAAGGCTGTGGCCCTGAGCTATGTTACTACCGACATCACCGGCAAGGAGCGTCCAACTGAGAACATCACCATCGGTGCCTACGAGTATGACCCGAACGCCATGAGCGCTCCCGTCATGGCTGAAGGCTACCCGAAGGTGCTCACGCACCTGGACGGCAAGGCTTCGTTCTCTGTGAAGACCGACCTGGCCGCTACCATCTACTACATCGTGAAGAAGAGCAGCGAGACAGCTCCCACAGCTGACGAACTGGCTGCCAGCGAGACGAAGATCACGGCAACGGCGAACACCGAGAGCATCATCAACGTGGAAGGACTGGAGGACGACACGGAGTACATTGCCTACTTCCTGCCCGTCAGCCTGCGCAACATTGCTGCCGAGACTGTCAGCCAGACGGAAGCATTCACCATGGACGTAACGCCCGAGGTTCCCGAAGTGGAAGTTTACATCAACAACTCTGAGACCGAGGATACCGTTGCTTCCGGCACTGAGGTAAGCCTCTTTGCCATGGTCAGCGTCAGCGAGCGCACGGCTCCCTACACCCTGACATGGATGGACAGCAAGCACAACGTGCTGCAGACCGAGACCTACGAGAGTGCCGACGACATTGACGAACTCTTCATGGCTACAGCTACGCCGACGGAGTGTACCGACTACATCTTCACCGTGACCGACAACGCTGGCCAGACAGCTACTGCCACCGTTCGTGCCATCGTCACCGGCGAGGCTGTCACGGCAACCTTTGAGAACCTCTACCTGGATGAAGAGAGCTACGAGAACGGAAAGAACCTCCCGCTCGGCTCGTTCGTCAGCGGTTCTTATAAGTTCGACAACTTCTATTCGCCTGACTTCGGAGGCTACTGGGGTAACTACGGCTATGCCAACATAACGACAACCGACTTCACCTCATACCTTGTTGACCAGTTCAAGAATGTGGCAGGCGGTGGTGCCAATGGTTCACAGACCTATATGGTGGCTTATCCCTCTACATGGTATGGCTCCAACAAGATTCACGTCATGAATAATGCTGAGGGCGACATCATCAGTGGTTTCTACATCACTAACGATGCCTGGACCGCAGATAACATCGTGAAGGGCGACGGCTACAATGAAGCCTTCGGACAGGGTGACTACCTGAAGCTGACCATTACTGCCGACAACGGTAAGACGCTGGACTACTACCTGGCTGACTACCGTGCTGAGAACGAGGCCGACCGCTACTACGTGAAGGCATGGGAATGGGTTGACCTGCGTGAGTTAGGCACCGTGAAGAACCTCTCGTTCACCTTCGACGGAACGAAGAAGAACAGCTACGGCCTGACCACAGCTGCCTACTTCTGCATGGACGACTTCAACGGCACACGTCCTGAGACGGAGTACGACGGCACGCTGACCGTTACCGACGGACAGCTGACGCAGTCACTCAACGACATCTTCGGACTCGATGCCGCCAATGGTACCATCACTTACGAGCTGCCTGACGGTGTTGATGAAAACATCAACGCAGAAGTCAGCATCGACGACGAGGGCAACCTCATCATCACTGGCACTGACGAAGAGGCGTTCACCATCGTGGTGAAGGCTACTCAGGCTGGTCATACGGTCTATATGAGTCTGCCTGTCAGCATCACCATTACTGACGGCATCAATGCCATCGGCACTATTGGTGAGGACGGTGAGTACTACGACCTGAACGGCCGCCACGTAGAAACCCCACAAAAGGGCATCTACATCTTCAACGGCAAGAAGGTATTAGTAAAATAGTCACATAAGGGCCATAAGCCCCACTCTTCTAAAAAAAAACGGCAGAACTTTGACGCTCTGCCGTTTTTTTATTACCTTTGCACGCTGAATACAAATAAGAAACAAAGAAATGAACGAGAAATACTATCAGACGCTCAAGTCTGCTGAGACGGAAGACTGGCTCGACCTGCACGTTATCAGGCCCTTCTGCTATTACTGCGCCGTCTTCTTTGCTAAATTCGATATTCACCCCAACACCGTTACCATCTGGTCGATGGTCATCGGGGCTGCCAGTGCCTTCTTCTTTGCGCAGGGCAGTTTCCACTATGGCGACAACTTCAGCGGCAACGCCACCTTAGGGTTGGTCTATAACATCATTGCCATCTTCCTGCTGATGTGGGCCGATATCCTTGACTGTACCGACGGACAGCTGGCCCGCATGACGGGCAAGAAGAGCCGCATGGGGCGCATTCTTGACGGTGTGGCTGGCTTTGCCTGGTTCATACCCATCTATGTGCTGCTGGTATATCGCTTCTACCTGCATCACGACTGGGAGTTCTCATGGCTCGGCATTGAGAATAACGAACAGAACACGCTCATAGCCACTGCCATTGTCTTCGGGCTCGGCCTCATCTCCGGCATTGCCGGACTGGCAGGACAGCAGCGACTGGCTGACTATTACATCCAGGTACACCTGTTCTTCCTGAAGGGTGAGAAAGGCAGCGAGCTGGACAACTCCGTACGCCAGCAGGAAATCTACGACCAGATGGGCAAGGACGTCAGTGCCGTAGAGCGTTACTTCCAGAAGTCCTACATCAGCTACACGCAGAAGCAGGAGAAGGCCACGCCCCAGTTCCAGCGCCTGCTGGCAGCACTCCGCAAGAAGTACGGCAGCTTAGACAATATTCCAGCCGACATTCGCAAGGAGTTCCACGATTATTCACTGCCGGTCATCAAGTGGAACGGGCTGCTCACCTTTAACTTCCGCGAATTCTGGCTTTTCCTGTTCTGCCTGCTCGACGTGCCTGCTGTCCTTTTTGTGTGGGAAATCGTGGGCATGGGCCTACTCTGTCTCTACGTCAACAAGCGTCATGAGGCATTCTGCAAGAAAATGGCTGATAAACTATGAAGTGGACCAAGAAACAACTCAATAACCTGTTCTTCATTGTCGGCCTTGCTGCCGTCGTGGTGATGGTGCTGACGTTCGACGTGAGCTTTGCCGAACTATGGCAGCAACTGACGCGTGCGGGTTATTGGCTCATCCCCATCATCGGTATCTGGATCTTTGTCTATGGCCTGAATGCACTGGCTTGGCAGCACATCATACGCAGCAACTGCGACGAGAACGACCGCCCCGTTAGCTTCTGGCGCATCTACCGGCTGACCATTACCGGCTATGCCCTGAACTATGCCACCCCCGTAGGTGGACTGGGCGGTGAGCCTTACCGCATCATGGAACTGTCGAAGGACGTGAGCAACCAGCATGCCACGTCGTCCGTTATTCTCTATGCCATGATGCACTTCTTTGCCCACTTCTGGCTGTGGTTCAGTTCCATCTTCCTCTATCTGGCCCTTGCCGTCATTGACTATGTGCCCATGACGCCCGTCATCGGCACCTGTCTGGCCGCTGCCATCGTGTTCTGCCTGCTGGCTTTCTATGTCTTCTCACGCGGCTACAAGAACGGTCTGGTGGTGAAACTCATCAAGTGGATAGGCCACATTCCCGGACTCAAGAAGTGGAGTCAGCGGTTCCAGGAGCGACATGCAGAAGCTCTGCAGAACATTGACCAGCAGATAGCCGCCCTGCACAAGCAGGACAAGCACGCCTTCTACAGCAGCCTGCTGCTGGAGTATGCCTCACGCATCGTACAAAGTCTGGAAATACTCTTCATGCTGCTGCTCTTCGGCGTTGACTGCGGCGGCGGGTTCGGCGGTCTGTTCCTGACGTTCCTCTACTCGGTGCTTATTCTGTCGTTCACCACGCTCTTTGCCAACCTCATAGGTTTTCTGCCCATGCAGCTTGGTGTGCAGGAGGGCGGTTTTATGCTCTCCATAGCCATTATCGGCATGTCCACCAAGTTAGGAGCTGCCTACGATGCTGCTGCACTCGGCATCTTTGTCAGCATTATCTGCCGCGTACGCGAAATTCTCTGGATTCTTATTGGAATCCTGCTGATGAAGGCAAAATGATTTTTTAGGTCTCTTCCTCAATATTCTTAAACCGGCACCAGCCTACCGATGCACGGTAGTTACCCTTACTGCCACGGGGAACATACAGCACAGCGTTCATATATGTATCCTTGGGGAAGGTGTTGCCAGCAATCTGGATGGGGTCTTGCCAATGGACATGAATCTCCTTCAGCGCACAATCGCCGAAATCAACCAACCGGCCGATGGTACGCACGCCAACGGGAATGTCAAGACGTGTCAGCGCACTACAGCCCACAAAGGCATAACGGCCAATGTGGCGCAGACTGGTAGGCAGCGTCAGGTACTCCAGGTTGGCATCAAACTGGAATGCAGCATCGGGAACAGACTCAATACCCTCTTCCAGCAGGATGGACGTCACCTTCGGCAGGTTAGACAGCTGACCAATGTGGCGACTGCCCCACTTCACGTTGCCTGGCACACGTATGGACGTGATGCCACTGTTACGCAAGGCATAGGTACGCAACGTCACCCCCGAAGGCAGCTTGATCTGCTTCAGCTCGTGACAACGCTCCAAGGCACCTCCGGCAATATACTTAATTGAACTGGGCAACACCAGCTCCGTCAGTTTCACAGAGTCGTAGAAGGCATCAGGTCCCAAGCCAACCACTCTCCACTTCTTGCCGTCATAGTTCACCTCTGACGGCACCACTACCTTATTGGCATGGCGTGCATTAGCGTATGCCACTTCTACCGTGCGTTCTGACTTTGACACGATAGTATAACAAAGACTGCCGCTCTTGAAGTCATAGGCCGAAGCCACTGTAGCTGTCATCCACAGCAATACTACGAATAATAACTGAAAAATTTTTCGAAACATATTTTATTTATTTATTGGTATAAAGTCTAAGGTCTAAGGTCAAATCTCAAATCTCAAATCTTTACGCATCAAGCTGCTCATAAACAGAGTTGTTTGACTTGAACTCTGGCACAATCTGCTTCATCTTGCGGACAGTGGCCATATCGTCGTACTGACGAGCAATGTTGATGAGGTCGTCAATCTCTTTCGACACTTCGGCGTAGTCGTACTGACGAACCTCGGCAATGCGAATCTTCTCGTGGAACGAAGGTTTTGTACCCTCCAGTTCGCTGAGCACTTCCTCGTAGAGCTTCTCACCGGCACGCAGTCCGGTGTATTTTATTTCCACGTTCTTTGCGCCCGAGAGCTGAATCATGCGCTTGGCCAGGTCGGCTATTTTGACGGGCTGTCCCATGTCGAAGACGAATATCTCGCCACCATTGCCCTTGGTGCCTGCCTCCAAGACGAGCTTACAGGCCTCAGGAATAAGCATGAAGAAACGCACGATACGCTCATCAGTCACCGTGACGGGGCCGCCGTTCTTTATCTGCTCACGGAACAGGGGAATGACGCTGCCGTTGCTGCCCAGCACATTGCCAAAGCGAGTGGTGATGAATTCGGTCTTTGAGGGTTCTTGCTTTGGCAAGCGTCCCTGCGGGCCGAGCGGAGCGTTGTTAGCGTTAACGTTAGCGTTAACGTTGACGTTAGCGTTGACATTAGCGTTATTCAGCGACTGACAGTAGATTTCGCAGATGCGCTTCGAGCAACCCATGACGTTGGTAGGGTTGACGGCCTTGTCGGTAGAAACCATGACGAACTTGCTCACGCCGTACTTAACGCTGAGGTCGGCAATGACCTTGGTGCCGTAGATGTTGTTATGCACAGCCTCCGAGGGGTTGTCCTCCATCATCGGCACATGTTTGTAGGCGGCGGCATGGAATACGTAATCAGGACGGAACTCATTGAAGATGTGGTCCATGCGCTGCTTGTCGCAGATGGTGGTAACCACCGTATTAGCCTCAACATCAGGGAAGTCCTTGGCCATCATCAGGCGGATGTCGTGCTCAGGTGTCTCGGCCTGGTCAATAAGCATCATGCTGGCAGGCTGGTAGCGTGCTATCTGGCGCACCATCTCAGAGCCGATGCTGCCTGCAGAGCCGGTGATGAGTATGCGCTTGCCACGAAGCTGTGCACCCACCGAATCCATATCGACCTTGATTTCAGAGCGGGGAAGCAAGTCCTCAACGCTGACTTCCTTCAGCTGCATGCCCAGATAGTCCTCATCCGTGAGCTGGCCGTCCTTGACGCTGGCCTCGCGGACCTGCTGGACCATGTATATCTTACAGCCTGCACCAATGAGCTGGTTCTGCATTTCCTGGTTGTTGCGGAACTCCTCCACACGCAGGGGGCTGACCAGAATGGCATCGACGTGCCTCTTCTTGATAACATCGACCAAGTGTTCGTCAGCCTGATAGACCCGACGTCCCATCAGCAGGATGTGCTCCGCCTGCTTCTCGTGCGAGATGAAGCCCTGCAGGAGGAAGCGGCGCGGCCGCTGCGACTGGATGTTCTTGGCCAGACCAATGCCTCCTGAGAGTGCTCCGTAAATGAACACACGCTCCGTGAGGTTGTCAGATGCCGAAACATCGAAGAGCGCCTTGATAAGCACTCGCATGGCCCACATCAGGGCAGTGGCAATGACAAACGTTATGGTGGTCTGCACCTTAGTGAGTGCGCAGAGCTCTTCAATGCCGAAATACTTCATGAGCTGTGACACCACAAGGGCCAATGCCAGCGAAATAGCGTTGGCGTATGCCACATGAACGAGGTCGATGAATGAGGAGTAACGCAGAATGCCGGAGTAAGTACGGAATATGCGTGCCCCCACGAAGCTCAACACTACATACATGAGCAGGGTGTACATCACGCCAAAACGGTGCATCACCATGACACTGGTTCTATTGAACACCCAATAGACCAACAAACCTGTCACAAAGAGGATGACAGCATCAGCCAAGAGTACGCACCAGTACGGCAGTGCACGCTTTGAAAAGTACCAGCGTAATAATATCCGTAGTGGATTCATCTGTTTATTCAAGTCTAATTTTTATTTAACCTAAAGGTATCAGCCCGCCAACGCGATGCTGAAAGTGATAAAATTGCGGATGCAAAGGTACAAAAATTTTTCTATACGCGAACATTTTTAGATGACTTTTTAATATTGTTGGTCAATTTGTCACATTTTCTTGAACTATTTTTAGGGAAATAGCATTTTGTAATCAGCATTCTCTTGTTTTTTTTACCTCAAAACGTGCTGTGTTTGCAGCATTTTCATTATCTTTGCAACGAAATAACTTCTTACTTATGACGGAGAAAGAGAAAATGCTGGCCGCAGAAGTCTATGCGGCCAATGACAAAAGCCTGACGGACGAACTGATGCAGACACGCGAAAAGAGTGTGGAGCGTGGAGTGTGGAGTGTTGAGTGTGGAGCGTGGAGCGTGGAGTGTGGAGCGTTGTTAGGGTTAGCGTTAACAAGGAACAAAAGAAACATACAAGTGAAAAATGGTAAGAAGAGCTATCAAAAAAGACATCAATGGCATCATTGAGTTATTGCATCAGGTAAACATGGTGCACCACGTAATACGTCCGGATTTGTTTAAGCCGAACACGACAAAATACAGTGAGCAGGAACTTGAGGCCCTGCTCAACGACGACAGCAAGCCAGTCTTTGTCTATGCTGACGGGGGGAAAGTGTCCGGCCATGCCTTCTGTCAGATTACGGAGGTTAAAGACCATCAACTGCTCCAGGACATCAAGACATTGTATATTGATGATATTTGCGTAGATGAATCAGCTCGCGGTCAGCACATAGGGAAGGCACTGTATGAGTTTGTGCGCGGCTATGCCCAATCAATAGGCTGTTATAACATCACCCTGAATGTATGGGAAGGCAATGAGCCTGCACTCCGTTTCTACAAAAGCATGGGCATGAATGTACAAAAGACAGGAATGGAAACCATTCTGTGAATCCATTCCTGCCCATTCCAGTTTGTTTCTTTCATGTTACTTCACCTCACGCTCCTGAATTGCTTTTCCTGAGCCCCATGCGGTGCCGACCTTCTTGCCAACTACGCGGTATTCGTTCTTGGCAGAGTCGAAGATGACGGGCTGAAGCTTCGAGAGGTCTATGTTGCCTTCCTCGTCGAGGATGCTCTCATCGGCACTCATGTTGACTATTTCGCCAACCACCCGGGCACCACCGTTCTCGTCCTCATCGAAAGTCACCACCTTGCACTCCAGCGTCAGCTTGTACTCGTTAATGATAGGTGCATCCACATTAGGACTTGCGGTGATGGTGAACCCAGCCTTGGCCACCTTGTCAGGAACGTCATTACCCGACACCATGCCGAAGTAGTCACTCTGCACGATGTCATCCTTTGTGGCAAAGCTGATGGTGAAAGCCTGCTTCAGACGGATGTTGTCGGTGGTCTTGTGCTTGGAAAGTTCGAAGGTGATGTGCTTCGGGCCACACTGTCCACCCCATGCTGCCATCATCACGTCAGGATTCTTCTGCTCGTCCCATGTGGCAATCATGATGGCAGGCAGCGGTGTAATAACCGCTTTGTCGGTGAAGTTCTTGCGCCCCTCTACGGCTTTCACCTCCACTTGTTCCTCTGCAGGGTTCTCGTTTACGTTTTTCTCACTCTTCTGCTCCTTGTTTCCACAGGCGGCAATGAGCAGTGCGCCTGTCAGCACGAGGGCTGATAATTTTGTTGTCTGTTTCATATTGTGTAGAATTATAATTATATGTGCATGGCATCACGGAAGGCACATAGTCGGCAGTCCTACTTCTTGCCGCCATTGGTTCACGCGTGTGGCATCCAACAGCGGAGCAAGTTTGCCTTTGTCATCAATCTGGGTGCCATAACGCTGGGGTCGTCCTTCACGCACGTCAATGCGGTCTTGCAGTAATGCGAGGAACAAAGGAGCAACATCTCCGCGCGAAACTGCTTCCTCCAATTGCGGCAGGAACCGCTTCTGATAATCCAGATTTGCATGCTGGAACACAAGCCACACAGCCTGATTGGCAAACTCGCCTACCAATTCCTTGCGTGGATAACCATGCTGTGAGAGGATGTTGCCGACGAGAACGAGATTCAGACTGTCAGTCATGAGTGCCCGGCGGGCAAGCTGTTCATTTCTCTCAATGTCGCCAGGACAGTTCTTCACGGCTTGCGACCACAGCAACCGGTCGTACTGGTCGCGCTCAAAGATGCCTTCCAGCGTCTTTTTAAGTGCCAAGTCATAATTCCACTGGTGGCTGCGCACCGCAAATGTGTCTTTCAAGCCAATCAGAGAAGAACTTGACGGGGACTCGTAAAAGTCTTTCTCCATGGCTATGCGGTGACGCAGATAGACCAGAGCCACTTGGTCCTGGCCAATGGAAATCATTTTGCCTGCCGTTGTAGAAAGTTGGCTTGGCAGAATGTAGCGGTCTTCCGAAAATGCGCAGTCATACACCTGTCGTGCCTCGTCATAGAGGTGCGCCTCAAAAAGCGAATCGGCGTGGAACATCAATTGCCAGTAATCTTCCTGCGAGGCAGGAGGAGCCAATGCTGCGCTGCCCAGCCGCTGACGTTTCAAGGCCTGCTCCTTCAGCTCTTCAAGCATCACGCCCACCATCTCAATGTTATGTGAATCGCTTACGTCCCAGTGTAACGTTCCGTAGGTCGGATAGTCTTTCCGTTCGCTCTGCAATACGTAGCAGCAGCCCACTGTTCGTCCCTCACGCAGATAGCGGTCGATGCACACCACGCGCCGGTTCTTGCGAGACACTATCACGTTGCGCCATATAGTCTCTTCTGTCTGACGCGAGGGTGGCTCTTCATCGAACAGGTTGCACACCCAATAATCGCCGTCAGGACGAATTTCGGCATCAGGACTGGCATCGACGTATTCAGCGTTAGCAAACTTAAAGGTTGGGAAATCGCCTGCGGCAAGCCAACGGATGGAATCGACACGAAAGGGGATCTCCTTCACGACGCTTCTCTCCAAATGTTGCAACTCTGTTATCTGACCTGATTTACAGCCTGTCAGAACTTGTGCCAATATAATTAAGGTATAGATAATATAATTCTTCACTGCGCTTTTTTTTCAAAGATTTAGCGTCACCCTACTAACTATTTCTTGACTTTGCTGTATTTCGCCTTGACTATTTCGTAGGAATTACGGGTAAGTTCTTTCAGTAGTTCATCAGGAGCCACAGCAGGATTGATGCCTATCCAGTGCCTGGGCGATTCGTTGTAAGGATTGCCAATACAATCATGCCGTGCCTTCAGGTCCTCTATTCGTTCCGGCTGACATTTAAGCGATATAACAGAGAAATCATTGCAGTCGAAGAATGAAAACATATGTCCTGACACGTAAAACACCAATACGCCCTCTCCGTTTTTGAATTTCTGGAAAGGCAGCTTTTCTTCAATATCATTACCCAACGACAGACAATAGTCGCGATAGTCTTCTATGTTCATAGTCTCTCAGCCGATGCTCTTTCCTAATTCGTAAGCCTCCTGCAGTTTGGGATTGCCCTCAATCTCGCGGGCATCGTTCACACCACCGCAGAACAGCGTTCCTGCCAGACGGCTCTTCGGATAGCAGTCTATCCAGCCCGTCAACCCCGTCTCTGCACGCTTCGGAGTCTCAGGTTCATCCTCTGCAGCTGTGGTCAGCAGATAGACATCACGGAACTGGTAGTCCTGCTCGTACATCGCATTCATGCGGTCAATGAGCGTCTTCATCTGTCCACTCATCTCATAATAATAGATAGGTGTTGCCCAGCAGACGACATCAGCATTCAGCACCTTGGCCATGATGTCGTTCACATCGTCCTTGATGACGCAACGCCCCAGTTTCTGGCAACCCATACAGCCCTTGCAGAACTGGATGTTCTTGCCCACAAGCGAGATCTTCTCCACATCGTTTCCTGCGGCTTTTGCACCTTCCGCAAATTTCTCAGCGAGCATGTCGCTGTTCGAGCCGTGACGCAGGCTCGTTGATATTACAATGACCTTTTTCATATTCGTATTTCCTGACCCTAAATCCATTCGAAATGCTCTTCCCCTGCACCAATCTCAAAATGGCACTTGGCAATGCCGAGGTCTATCTGGGTGAAGCCCACGATGGAGAAACTGCGCTTGGCACGGACTTTTGCTGACTGTCCGTCACTCGCAGGAACGTATTCGAAGAAGAACTTCTGCTGATTGACTGCTGTCGGCGCAAGAAGGGCTGCCTCCACGCCTTGACGGAACCAGTCTGGAGTGAGGTCGCTGACATTACTTACTTGCTCTGCGGTCTTGATTTTGTGCGCAGCACCCTCCGTCTCTCCATATCCCAGTGAGATCACGCAGCGCAGTTTCTCGCCGTCAGCTATTCTGAGCACGTCAGGATTCTTCTTGAACGTCAGTCCTACCCAGCAAGAGTTAAGACCCATCATCTGAGCCTCCAGAACCAGCCGCTCGCCATAGTAGCCGATTTTCTCGTCCAGGAGTTCGTCGCTCTTCGGGCCTATCATGGCCAGATAGTTGCTGATGCCTGAGAATTTGCCGTAGTGGGCCATCCGGCTGTCAAAGGCGGTAGGGTCGCTGGTCACTAGTTGGATGTGCAGTCCGCTCTGCTGATTATATTCATCCACCAAAGCCTGCAGTGCCTCCAGCTTCTCTTTTTCGACAGGGCGTTCGGAATAGCTCCTGACACTGTGCCGCTGTCTGATTGCGTCTTGAATAGTCATGTTGCTGATATATTTCTTAAACAATGTTTCAATTACGGTGCAAATGTAGTGATTTTGCGGCTTTTTCCGTAACTTTGCACCGTTCTTTTAGGATAGTTTATAAGATGCAGGAGCAACGGCGGACATATATAGCCATCGATTTGAAGTCGTTTTACGCTTAGGTCTATGAGACCTACTTGAAATACATCGCCCCAGAAGACAACTGCTCAGAAGATACCGAAGGCTGCATCCTCGTAGGCCAGAACCGAGAGGTCGGCAAGGTGCTCGACAGCCGTAAGTGGCTTTACGAACTGAAGCAGAAAATCGTGGAGGCCAAAGACCGAGGCGAGGCCGTATGGATAACCATCAAGTGACGTAAGGTTAGCTCGATGACCGAATGGTAAGTCAACTCGGACATTTTGAAAAAACCGAATAATTGAACTGCATCGATACAACAAAAAACAGGTAGCATCCACGACGGGATGCTGCCTGATGCTGTTAACAAGATGACTCCTCATTACGAGACCTCGATGGCCTTGGTGACTTTCTCCTTCGGCTCGGTCTTCGGCATCGTGATGGTCAGAATGCCGTCTTCGACCTTGGCAGAAATCTTGTCACGAACTACATCGTCAGGCAACACGTAGTTCTGCTCGTAGTTCGAGTAGCTGAACTCTCGGCGCAAATAGTGACGATGACTGTCCTCATGTTTGTGTTCCTGTTTGTTCTCGATGGCGATGGTGAGGTTGCCGTCGTCATTGATGCCTACACGGCAATATTCCTTCTTGATGCCAGGGGCTGCAAGCTCCATCGTGTAGGCCTTTTCACTCTCCTTGACATTGACTGCGGGTGCTGTACTGTTGGCACGAGGCATGAAATCAGTGTTAAAGAAATCATCAAACATCGTTGGGAACCAACCATTGCTTTTCATTAATCCGTTCAACATAATTCTTACCTCCTAATTATACTTTTAGTTTAACTTGTTTGTTCTTGATTGCCTCCGCTTTCGCTTCAGCTTTCACCAAGGATAGTGCAAAATACATGCCTACAGAATGAATCCGTGCCAGAATGACAATCGCGAAAGTCAAACTGGCACGGATTTTAAACTCGGTTAAACTTTGCTGACAATTTCTTAAACTCGTTTAAACATAGTCATCATATTTGTTTCTGTTTGCTAAATTGGAATTCTCCGATTGATGGTATCGCCTCGGCATAGTGAAAACAAGTTTTTCTCTGCTCTCGGCTTGCACATAAAATGGAATTTATAGTTTAATCTCTTTTCTTTTTCATGTCTTTTGACACCCACAATACCCAGGAATCAGTATTGTCAGTAAGTTGATTGGGATAGGGCAATTCTATTCTTACATCAGGTTCTATTCCTGAGGCAGATTGCATACTGTCAAGATGAAGAAATGCCGACGAAACAGTTGTAGGATAGAATACCTGAATCCTGCTATGAGGTAAACGAAAAGGAAGAAGGTTACCTGTCGCTGCACATCCTGCTGAGTTTTCTTTTCCATATAATGTCACTCTTTTGTTGTCGGAATAGTTTCTGGCAACTCTGAGTATAGTTTCCGCTGCACTGGCTGTTTTCCTATCAATGATTATTGCAATGTGGATGTCTGCATCATGTGGCGGAATATCTACATCTCCTGCGTCATCATCTCCCCATACCTCAAACGGCTTTCCGTCTTTCACGTTTTCCAGTTGTTTTTTCATCCAACCTGGCATTTCGGGATGATACCTGTTATGACTGGTGTTCCTAAAGAAGTATTGTTCTGGAAATCTTGCTTGATGATCTACCATTAAAGGTAACAAAGGCTCCCATATAGCATCATTTCCACCACTATTTCCTCTGATGTCTAAAATTAGATTTTTACATTTACTGGAAAAGAACATGTTGACAGATTCTGCAAACCAAGCGTTCGTAGGAAACTCGCCTGCACATGACGGGACACGAATTAACCATGTAGTCTTATCTATTTTCTTGGAGACAGGTTTGGGATGATAATCCATGATGTGAGAATAATCAGGAATATCTCTTCTTTTGCAAACATGCCAGAAATAAGGAAGATCGGCATAGTAATGTGCATCAAAATAATGGCTAAACCAGTAAGCATATTCGCTCACGGCCTGCTCTATACCCCATGCCCCACTCATGAGCGAGTCTTTTACATTCTCTTTTAGTTTTTGGTAATTGGCTGTGTGGCCATGTTCGATGATAGATGGATAAGCGGCATAATTAGCCTCGGTATATGCCGTAAGATAATTAAAGTCTTGAAGATTACAAATCACACTGTCGATTTGGGCACAGCACCTTTGCCAATTCGAAACAAAAAGGACTACAAATATCATAGATACGAGTGACTCATCTACATGGCGGTTATCTTTTCTCATATTTACAAATTCCGATTTATCCGTTTGTCTTTTCGAAATCTATTCCTTACTCTGCTTGAAGAGCCAGTCCCTGACGGCGGCAATCTTGTAGCCGTAGTCAAACGAGGCCATGTGCTCCATGGCACGGCCCGTTTCCGGGAGTACACTGCCTGCCTCCCACTTGATGAAGTTGATGTTGCCGCCCTTGGCTATCAGTTCCTCGGCCAATCGTTCCTGTTCTTCGCTTGGAA
>ERZ842401.2223-NODE-2223-length-26238-cov-4.576672_pt1 | contig 26238 bp, 20 predicted proteins | sample MGYA00521270_ERZ842401 | MGnify/ENA primary metagenome ERZ842401 (study PRJEB31892, sample SAMEA3878208) | bioreactor metagenome | biome: Moose rumen | place: Sweden | collected 2011-10 | study: EMG produced TPA metagenomics assembly of the PRJEB12797 data set... | reverse complement strand
TTGAGCCGGATGTTGAAAATAAAATTAAAAAATGCTCGGTTTTTACCGGCTAAAACAACGATTTCGGAATTATGCGAGACTATTATTTTGTTTTTTCTGCCTTTTTTTCGAACTTCGCATCGTTGATGATAGATTCATCAGCAGTTAATTAACATACACATTTTAAGCGCATAGCTATTATTTCGCGTTCAGCCAAAAGCGTAGGAAACTTAATTGGAATAAGACGCACAGAAATAATATGTGAAGGGTAATCGTAAGGGGTTACCTCTTACCACGGTAATAGCAAATGCCAACGCTTAGGCGTAATGCATTTGTCGTGGTCGGAGGTTCCGCTCCTACGCTGCCTCGCTGGACGCAACAGGTGTATTGCGCCTTTCTTTTGTGTTTTAGCTGAGGCATAGTTGGGTGTAGTGTGGATTGATAGTTAAGCGTCAATAACTTAGCTATCAATGAGATGTCTCGTAGTTTAGACCGTGCCAAAAACGCAAAGCAAGATGAGTTCTATACACAATTGCCGGATATTGAAAACGAACTCAAACATTATCGCCAACATTTTATGGGCAAAACAATTCTATGTAATTGCGATGATCCGTACGAGAGTAATTTCTTCAAGTATTTTGCTGGAAACTTCAATTTTCTTGGTTTAAAGAAGCTTATAGCAACCTGTTACAATGGATCTCCGGTTCAAGGTTTGGAATTTCCGTTTTTTGACACCGAATCAGTATCTAAGAAAGCGTATAAGGTTGAAATAAAAGAGGTAAAAGATCTAAATGGCGATGGGCGAATAGATCTATCTGATGTTCAGTATCTTATCCAGAATGATAAAAATGTTTTGACTGAGCTTAAGGAGAATGGAGATTTTAGAAGCAATGAGTGCATAGAACTTTTGAAAGAGTCCGATATTGTAGTTACGAACCCTCCGTTTTCTTTGTTCAGAGAGTATATTGATACGCTGATGAAATATGATAAAAAGTTTCTTGTCATTGGAAACCAGAATGCCATAACCTATAAGGAAATATTTCCATTGATTAAGAACAATTTGCTTTGGCTTGGTTACAAGTTCGGCGATATGGCTTTTAAAGTACCTGACTATTATGAGCCAAGAGAAACAAGATATTGGCAGGATGAAAGTGGGCAGAAGTGGAGAAGCATGGGCAATATATGCTGGTTCACCAACCTTGACCACAAGAAACGTCATGAAGAGTTGATTCTATACAAGAGATACACTCCGGAGGAGTACCCTAAGTATGATAACTATGATGCTATCAATGTAGATAAGGTTTCTGATATACCTTGCGACTATTATGGAGTTATGGGAGTTCCGATTACATTTCTGGACAAATATAATCCCGAACAGTTTGAGATAGTGGAATTTAGAAAGGGTAGCGGCGGCAAGGATCTGGTTTATAGTATCATAGAACAGAATAGAACAGAACAGAACAGCTATTCAGCCATACTTCAGAATACTCGTCCGTCGATGCTGGTAGGAGGATTAATGAACAATCCCAAAGACACAGTTGTGGACGGCAAAAGCAAGTATGCAAGAATACTCATTCGAAATATGGAGTATCATCGACATTAATACCGGGGTTGATTAAAAATGCCGAAGGAAAGATTGGAGGAAGGATAACTTATGCAAGAATGACAATAAGAAGAGTCACAAAATTATAATCGCGATGAAAATAGAACTGCAAAACATCAAGGTGCGTGATCTTGTAAAAGATTATGCTGATAATGAAGAACTTGGGGTAAGAGGATATGGAGGTAAGTTGGATATACGTCCACCGTATCAGAGAGAGTTTATCTATGGTGAAGATGAGAAGAGAGCTGTAATCACAACTATCAAGAAAGGATTTCCTCTCAATGTAATGTATTGGGCTACAAGAGATGCAGATGCTGAGGTGCCTTTTGAGGTTATGGATGGACAGCAAAGGACGATTAGCATTTGCCAGTATGTTAATGGAGATTTCGCATACGATTTCCAGTATTTTCACAATCTTACAGATGATGAAAAGAACCAGATACTTGATTATGAACTCATGGTATATGTGTGTAGCGGTACGGATAAAGAAAAGCTGGACTGGTTCACTACCATCAACATAGCAGGAAAACAGTTGACCAAGCAGGAATTGAGAAATGCTGTATATGCAGGGCCATTTGTCAGCGATGCAAAAAAATATTTTTCCAAGTCAAATTGCGCTGCATATAATATGGCAAAAGATCTCATGAATGGAACTCCAATTAGACAAGATTATTTGGAAACAGCATTGAAGTGGATAGCCCGCTCTCAGAGTAGTCCTGCAGAGAAACTGGAGATTGAGAGTTATATGGCTAAGCATCAGCATGATCCCAATGCAAGTGGGCTATGGCAATACTTTAATTCAGTGATTACCTGGGTAGAGTCAACCTTCATTGTCAAGAAAAGGAAAAGTATTATGAAAGGAGTTGACTGGGGGGACTTATATGACAAATTCAATAATTCTGTAATAGATACTAAGGCTTTGGATGTAGAAATAGAAAAGTTATCAATAGATAGTGAGGTGCAGAGGAAATCAGGTATTTGTCCTTATGTTCTTACTCGCGATGAGCATTATCTGGGGCTTAGAGCATTCCCTGATGATATAAAGCTTGAGGTTTATGAGGAGCAGCATCACAAATGTGCTAATCCTGATTGTCCCGAAGGGGGGAAGGAGTTTTTGTTCAACGAGATGGAAGGAGATCACATTATCCCATGGAAAGAAGGGGGTAAAACTGTCAAGGAAAACTGCCAGATGCTCTGTAAGCTGTGCAACAGGAGAAAAAGCAGTAACTAATGCCGAATAAGTCAAGGTATAATCTGCTTTAATTCAACCATATATCCTAGGGCGTCGGCTATCCGGAAGAAGGCTCCTGCGCTGGGTATTATTTGGTCGTTTTCTATTCTGGAAATGTAGGCAGAGTCTGTGCCTAATTTTTCTGCAAGTTGCTTTTGGGTTATCTTCATCTTTTTCCTGGCCTGTTTCAAAAGCAGTCCGGAATAATAAGAATAAGCGGCCTCTTCAGCTTTTAAACGCTCTTTGCTCCCTGGTTTACCATACTTTGAATCAAGGATTTCATCAAAACTGTGTGTGTTTTTATTTGTTCTCATAATATTCTCTCCTTATTCTTTTGGCTAACTCCATTTCCACTGGAGGAGTCTTCTGGGTTTTCTTTTTAAATCCGTTCATCAGCAGAACCACATTGCCATTGTCAAAGATGAAAAAGATGCGGTAGATGCTGTTATTGTACTGAGCTCTAAGTTCATAGATACCGTCATCTATATGCTTTACAAACTTTTCTGACAACCGGTTTTGTGACTTGAGAAGCATGATGGCATAATCCACCTTCTCTTTTGCTTTATTATTGAGTCCGTTATAAAACTCAATGAAATAGTGCTTGTAGTAAAGTATTTTCCGTTCCGCCATGGCAAAAATAATAAAATTTGTATTATAATACAATTATTCTTGTGAGGCAAATATAAAATGAAACCGTACGGCTTTCCAAGCCATACGGTAAAATTGACTCTGTCCGCCTTAAAAGATTTTACTCTGCTTGGGTGAAACAACTGCAAAGGCTGTCCTGCCTTACTTTAACGGGGAGTCTGGTTCTTTCTTCATGTAGTTGTATTCCAGGCGATCCACCAGCCTCGGAACAAACTTGTTCAGGAATACGGTAAGCTTCCCGATAGGGGTGAGGATTACCTGGGATTTACGTTTATAGACAGCCTGAGTTAGTTTCTTGGCGCAGGTTTCCGCACTCATCATCTTGCCTTCTTCTCTTGGAGTCTGGCCCTGAGGAGTTCCGTCTGCGGTCAAGGCCGCAAACCTCACATTGGAAGCCGTAAAGCCAGGGGCAAAAATCAGAACGTTCAGGTTGTCTTTCAGGTGCTCTATCCTGAGGGTGTCCAGGAAGCCGTAGATGGCAAACTTGGATGAAGAGTATCCGGTTCTTGCCGGAAGACCCTTGAAGCCGGCAATGGAAATTACACCTGCTACCGTGCCCTTGCTTTCCAGGAGGTAAGGGAGAGCATATTTGGTGCAATAGACGGTGCCCCAGAAGTTTACATCCATGAGCCTTTTTATCACATCCAGTTCAAGGTCTTTGAACATGGCCCTCATGGATATGCCGGCATTGTTGACCAGCACATCTATCTTGCCGAACTTTTCTATTGTACTTTTGATGAGCTTCTTGCAATCTTCTTCCTTGGTAACGTCCGTAGGAACTGCAAGAAAGCGGTTGCCCAACTGTCCGCGGTTTGAGAGTTCGCAGAATGTCTGCTGGAGCTTGTCTGCACTTCTGGCAGCCAGAACTACGCTGGCGCCTTCCTGGGCAAACTGACGCGCAGCGGCCAGTCCGATACCCGAACTGGCCCCCGTTATTATTACTACTTTACCGTCAAATCTTCCCATCAGTCAATTGCCTTATCCTGAATGTCGGTACTTCCGCTGTAGAAGCCTTGTTCGTGCTTCTTCTTGATTTCGGCCCAGGCCTTGAGGGTGTATTCTACGTGCTCCATCTGATGCATCTGGGTGCAGATGAGGCGGAACATGATAACGCCCTGAGGTACAACAGGATAAACAACTACTGAGCAGAATATGCCGTAATTTTCTCTGAGATCTACAAGCATGTTGGTTGCCTCCGGAACGGTTCCGTGAACAAACACCGGAGTAATGCATGCTTCTGCCGGACCTATGTCAAAGCCCAGTTCTCTGAGGCCCTTCTGGAGAGCTCTTGCAACATCGAACAGGTGCTTGCGCCTGTGGTCTCCGTTCCTTATGAGTTCCAGCCTCTTAAGATTGCCTTCTACAAACGGCATCGGAAGGCTCTTTGCATAGATCTGGCTGCGGAGATTATAGCGCAGGTAATTGATTATGTCTGCCGGGCCGGCAACAAAGCCGCCGATAGAAGCCATGGCCTTTGCAAATGCTCCAAAGTAGAGGTCTATGCCGTCCATACAGTGGAGTTCTTCGCTGGTGCCTCTTCCGTGCTCTCCCATTACGCCAAATCCGTGAGCGTCATCGATGAGTATTCTGAACTTGAACTTCTTCTTCAGCTCCACAATCTTGTCAAGGATTCCGAGGGCGCCGGTCATGCCGTAAACTCCCTCAGTAACAAGCAGTACGCCGCCACCTTGCTCTTCGGCTCTCTTAGTGGCTCTGGCGAGAACCTTTTCGCAGTCGGCAATGTCGTTGTGGGCATATTTCATGCGGTATCCAAGGTGGAGCCTGAGGCCGTCCATAATGCAGGCATGGCACTCCTCGTCATAGACTACAACATCTCTTCTGGTAAGCAGGGCATCCAGAGTGGAAATCATTCCCTGATATCCGAAGTTGAACAGGAAGGCATCCTCCTTGCACTCAAAGTCTGCAAGTTCTCTTTCCAGTTTTTCATGCAGCGATGTGTGTCCGCTCATCATTCTTGCTCCCATAGGGTAGGCAAGGCCCCATTTAGCGGCAGCCTCGGCATCTACCTTTCTGACCTCCGGATCGTTTGCAAGCCCAAGATAGTTGTTGAATGTCCATGCAAGGACTTTCTTTCCCTGGAAAGTCATATAAGGCTCAATAGGGCCCTCGAGTTTAGGAAACATGAAATAGCCTTTGGCTCTTTTGCGGTACTGCCCAAGCGGACCGCCTTCGTTCTGTTGTATTCTTTCAAAAATATCCATCGCGATAATTTTTATAATAATATTCCTTTATTTCACACGGAGTTTCTGGCCGGCCCTTATCTTGGTGTTTTTGAGGCCGTTGAGTTTTTGGATCTTGGAAACCGTAGTGCCGTACCGGCGGGCCAGGGCACCCAGGGTATCGCCTTTCTTTACGGTAATTACCGTTCCCTTTCCTTTGCCTGAAGTGGCGGTGCGGTTCACTTTCTTCTTGCCGGAAGACTTTCTGGCAGAGGACTTGCGCCCGCTGTTTCTCTTGGAGTATTTGACATTCTGATACCTGAAATTGTCTTTGGTCAGTACCAGAGTCTTGTCATGTATCTTTCCGGTGTTAAAGTCTATGGCATCCCTTGGATTTATAGGATTTCCAAGGTAGCGGAGTTCAAAGTGAAGATGAGGCCCTGTGCTTCTGCCGGTGCTGCCGCCAAGCCCCAGAGGCTCTCCTACATCTACTTTCTGGCCTTCCTCCACCAGAATCTTGCTCATGTGTCCGTACAAGGTTTCAAGGCCGTTCTCATGCCTTACAACCACGTAATATCCATATCCTCCGCGATTGAATTTGGTAATCCTGACCGTACCTTTATCAAAGGCGCTGCGGATTGTATCGCCGATGAAAAGCTTTAGGTCTATTCCTGCATGGAGCCTTCCCCAACGCCCTCCGAACTCCGAGGTTACATATTTGTAGCCTGGTGAAGCATAGCTGCTTACATCAATCTTTACGGTGTCCTTCATAGACTCCGACAACTTTACATTGTAGGGATTGATGGAGGCGTTTGTCCAGATATTGTATTCCTCCGGTGTGTCTGTATAGTCCAGACCTTCATCCTCTCCGGATTCTCTTTGCTGACGGGCGGCAAGTGTATATTCTTTAACGTCAAAAGAACCAGTATAAACTTCAGGGCCGTCGGCCTCTTCCAGAGGAATGCTTATTTCAGGCACATAACCAGCTGTGGACCAGATGTCTCCGCCCATGAGACTGTTGAGCGATTTTCCTGACAGCGACATATAGTCTATGCCGGTGAGTTTCTGCTTGGGAACGCTCAGATAGATACTGTCTATGAAAGCACGTTCCGAATCGGTCTTTGCCTCTTTGGAAAAGAGACCTTTGATGGTTTGCGAAAACTTTGACTGAGCCTGAGCCTGGGGCAAGGCAAAAAGCATTGCACCAAGCAAGACCAATATGTACTTTGCTCTTTTATGCATCAATGTTTGCGTAAGTTGCATGCTGCTCAATGAATTCTCTTCTTGGCGGAACATCGTCTCCCATAAGCATGGAGAAGATTCTGTCGGCTTCGGCAGCATTTTCTATGTAAACTTTCCTCAGAATCCTGTGCTCAGGATCCATTGTAGTATCGGCCAGCTGATCCTGACTCATTTCACCAAGACCTTTGTACCGCTGGATTCTTACGGCATTTATGCCGCCGAGTTCTTCTACAATCTTGTCGCGTTCTTCGTCGCTCCAGCAATAGTTGGGCTTTGGCTCTTTCAGACTCTTCTTCTCCACCTTGTAAAGCGGAGGAGTAGCACAATAGACATATCCGTTCTTGATAAGGTCTATCATATAGCGGAAGAAGAAAGTAAGAATCAGCGTGGTGATATGCGCACCATCTACGTCGGCATCGGCCATAATGATGATTTTATGGTATCTGAGCTTGCTGAGGTTCAAAGCCTTGCTGTCTTCTTCGGTGCCTACGGTAACACCCAGTGCAGTGTAGATGTTACGGATGGTGTCTGAATCAAACACCCTGTGTTCCATGGCTTTTTCTACGTTCAGGATCTTTCCTCTGAGCGGGAGCACTGCCTGGTACTGGCGGTTTCTTCCTTCCTTTGCAGTACCGCCTGCGGAATCGCCCTCCACTATGAACAGTTCGCACTTTGCAGGGTCGCGGTCGGAACAGTCGGCAAGTTTGTCCGGCATTCCAACTCCGCTCATTCCGCTCTTGCGCTGAACCATTTCCCTGGCCTTGCGTGCAGCCTGACGGGCCTGGGCTGCAAGAATCACCTTTTCCACAATTTTTCTGGCATCCGCAGGGTTTTCCTCCAGATAGTTCTCAAGAGCCTCGCTTACAGCCTTGCTGACGGCAGAACGGACCTCGGCATTTCCGAGTTTGGTCTTTGTCTGCCCCTCGAACTGAGGTTCGGCAACCTTGACGGAAATAACGGCGGTGAGACCTTCGCGGAAGTCGTCCGGCGATATCTCCACCTTAGCCTTCTTAAGAAGGTCGTTCTTGTCTGCGTATGACTTGAGGGTAGATGTGAGTCCGCCACGGAAACCGGTAAGGTGGGTACCTCCCTCTATGGTGTTGATATTGTTTACGTAAGAGTGGACGTTCTCGCTGTATTCCGTATTGTACTGCATTGCAATTTCAATAGGAATGCCGGTTTTGTCCGTTTCCAGATAGATGGGCTTTTCCGTAAGATGGGTACGGTTGCCGTCGAGCCAGGCAACAAATTCCTTGAGGCCTTCTTCCGAATAAAATTCCTGTTTCTTTTCAGCAGGATGCTCAACTCCGTCTTCTCCCTTTTCCTTTACACGCTTGTCGGTCAGGGAAAGTCTGACCTTCTTGTTCAGAAAAGCAAGCTCCCTGAGCCTTGTAGCCAAGGTGTCGTAGTTATAGACGGTAGTGAGCGTAAAGATTTCAGGGTCAGGGCGGAACGTAATTGTAGTACCGGTATCCTGAGCCTCTCCTACAACCATAACCTCGGTAGTGGGCTTTCCTTTTGAATATTCCTGGACAAATATTTTTCCTTCGCGATGGATTTCTGCCCTAAGATATATCGACAGTGCGTTTACGCATGAAACACCCACGCCATGCAAACCGCCTGAGACCTTGTAGCTGCCCTTGTTGAACTTTCCGCCGGCATGGAGTATGGTCAGCACTACCTCCAAAGCACTGCGGTGCTCTTTTTCATGCATTCCGGTAGGAATACCTCGGCCGTTGTCGGAGACGGTTATTGAATTGTCTTCATTTATGAATACGTTGATATCGTTGCAGAAACCTGCAAGGGCCTCATCTATTGAATTGTCAACCACTTCATACACCAGATGGTGCAGACCTCTTTCTCCAATGTCTCCGATATACATTGAAGGCCTTTTTCTGACGGCCTCCAAACCTTCTAAAACCTGAATACTTTCCGCATTGTAATTCTCCTGCGGAGCGTTCTCTTTCAACTCGTCAATTTCGCTCATTTTTCCTAAAAATTATAACCTAGCAAAGATAGGGAAAAATCAGAACTTAATCAAGAGTCCAAAGCCGATATTTATGCCCCTTTCTACATACATTCCGTAGTTGATGCGGTCTGCGTTCAGCAGATTACCTCCATTTATGTATGCAGTAAAGTGATTGTCAATTACATACTGGGCGTAAAGGCCAAGGTCTGCATAGCCTTTATACTTGATTTTGCTGCCGTTATAGAGGAAGACAGATGCCGGTGTTGCACTTCTTCCGTACAGTGTGGCTCCAATGAAAAGTTTTTCGTTGATGTTGGCTTCGGCGTAGATGTTTGCCTCAAAAGGAGGATAGCCGGCCGGTTTGCCCTTTACAGCATAATCTCCAGGAGCAGGTACTGCTATCGGAAGGCCGTCCAGCCCCTGGATTGCCCCGTTGTAGTTTTTACCTTTTGTGTAGAAAGAATACTTGGCATCTGCTCCGGCGGCAAAACCCGGAGTCTTGTAGTTCAGCTTTGCTCCGATAAAGGCTTCGGCATGGTTGGAATACACGGCGTTGAGCGGATTGCCTGAGAACTGTAGCATTCCCTTGCGCCATGCCCCTCCGGCATATACGTCAAAATCCACTTCCTTTGATGCCATGCCCTTGATACCTGCCTTGGCATAGACTGGGGTGCCGCTTTCTCTCAGGTCAATGATTGGCGAAACGTAAGGAGCTCTTTCCAGGAGGGATGCAAAACTGTTTATCACATTGCCGCCGTCTGCAATGGCATAGGCCCAGGTCTGGTTGTCTTCCATCTTGTATGTAATTGAAACCTTGGGCGATACATAGTTGTGATACTTATCCGCTCCGCTTTTGTTGGTAAACGGAAAGCTCACCCTTGCTCCAAGGTCCATACTCAGGCGGTCTCTGCGGAGCCGGTAGGTGAGGGTTGCATCCAAAAGGCTTAGATGATAGTCCTGGGCGTTGGAATAGAACGCTGTCTGGGAACTCACACCTGCCGTAACCATAGAGTACTTGCCAACCGTAGGGCCAAACTCCAGCGATGCATTCAATAGGTTCTCCCTGAGCGTCATAGCCGTGCCGAATTTTCCCTTGTCGGAAGTGGATGTAAACGAAAACCGTCCGTCGTAGTGGAACTTTCCACTGTAATCGTCTGTCTGGATTGAGGATGCTCCCAACCCGAATTCAAACTGGTTGTAGTCAGAGCTGAGGTTATGCTTCATATATTCCTTGCTCCTGAGGCCTGCAAAATCAGGCAGCAGACCGGCTTCCTTGTATTTTGCCAGATCGACTCCGTAGTAACTCTGATGACCGTTGCGGTATGCAAGGTCTGCATTCAGCTGAGCCTCTTTCCAAAGATGTATATAGGATGCTCCCAAAGTGTTCTTCCACTGTTTTGCCTGAATTTTATCCGAAGTGGCAATAACCTTGTCAGATGCATTTACATCGGCAATTTTAGCCTTTGAGTGGAAAGAATCGTGGCTGGCCTTGAGAGTCAGGAAATCTTCTCCCGTTTCCAGAGCCGGCTGATACCAAAGGGCCAACGAAGGCGCTGTGGGAAAGGATATTCCCGCCTTGGCAAAGAACGAAGGAATTTCCTCTTTCCTCTGCGATGATATCTTTGCGCTCGGCATAGGGGTGAACGAGTACAGGTCTCTGAGCTGGCGGTCCTGGATCTTGTAGTCCATATTCAGGTCAAACTTCTTGAGAGTGTCCGAAAAATCCACCTTCAAAGCCCCCTTTCGTGCTCCGGAAAGATCCGTCTGATAGTCTTTCTTTACCTCAACCGTTCCGGTCGGATTCTGTGCCAGAGAATTAGTGCTCACAAGAGCTGCAAACAGTGCAGCACCCAAAGCCAAAAGTCCTTTTGTCTTCATCATATCTGTAAATGTTTTATGTCATTTTTTCATTTTCTGTTCGGCCTGGGTCTTTTTTTCCAGGGCCTGCCTGCGGATCTGTGCATCGCCGCTGTAGGAATCGTAAATGCTTCCATAAACGGCTGCAGCCTGTTCATAGTCTTCCAGTTCAAAGTACGAATCGCCGAGCAGTATATAGCATTTTGCAAGGTAATACATCTGCTGAGTCTTTTCTTCCGCAAGGGCAAAGACCATCTTCTCCACTCTCTCAAACTTGCCGCGGTCAAACGAGTCTTTTACAAGAAGATAGGCGGCCTCTGCCCCAATTTCGTCCTGCACGTCTTCGGCCACATCCAGCAGCAGATCTACGGCTTTGCCGGAGTCTTCCTCCGCAAGGTAAGACTTTGCCAGCCAGTACTTCAGCTGCCTGCTGTCGGCATCCTCAAACTGGAGTTCTCCCATGTATGAAGACGTTTTTTCTATGATTTTGTTGTATTGTCTGGCCTTGAAACGCATTTCGGTTTCGCGCATTACAAAGGCTGCTTTTTCGCCCGGCAATACAGAAAGCTCCGCAAGGTAGGAGAAAGCTTCGGCTGCATTGCTGTAACTTCCTGTCTGAGAATAGGATTGGGCAAGATAATACCAGGCTTTGGACTTATTGGATTCCGGATATTGGGCAATGAATTTTTCAAACGCATCCGCTGCTGCAGCATATTTTTCTGCAAGGAAAATCTGTTCGGCAGAATTGAACAGAAGCTGAGCCTTTTCTTCGGAGCCTTTAGGCAGAACCTTTTCCGAAGAAGCCAGAGATGAAATCCAGCTGTGGAATTCGTCCGGGTTGCCCTCCTGGTTGCACAGGTTCTGATAGGCGTTCATAGCCGCCTGGGTTTCTTCCTCAGACAGATTAGCCGTAGCCGCCCTCCGGTAGCAGTCTTTGGCCTTTGCATTGTTGGCGGAATTGGTGTAGAGCATTCCAAGCTCCATCAGGGCCTTGCCGTAGAAGAGGCTGTCGGCAGGGTTCTGGGTCAGGCGCAGGAGTGTTTTTTCTGCACCCTTGCTGTCTTTCTGCTGAATTTGGGCCCGCCCAAGTTCGTACAGAAGTTCCGTGAACTTTTCGCTACTTTTGTAAGAGTCTGAACTGTAGGCCTTAAGCACATCAATCTTCTTTTTGTTATTCCCCAGCAGGCCTTGGGCCAGAGCCTCCTGCAGAGGAGCGTAGAGTGTTGATCCGGCGTTCTTGGAAGCCACATCCGAGTACAATTGCTGTGCGGCCTTGAAATCTCTCTGCATGAACTTGCAGTCGGCCATTCTCAGCATGGCTTCCACACCGTATTCGCTCATTCCCACCATACCCGTGTATTTTGCAAAGTCTTTGTATGCTCCGTCTATGTCTTTGAGCCTGAGCCTGTCATAGCCGCTGTTGAAGAACGATGTCTTGTATTCGCCAGTCTGGGCGAAGGCCTTGTCTGCCTGCAGGCCTGTAAGAATATCCAGGGATTCTTCATACCTCTGCTGACGGAACAGGCTTTCTGCCAGCCAGTAAGCGGCAAGACCTGCAATCTGGGGGTTAATGTCTTTCTTCAGCGATGCTTCCCTGAGATATTCTTCGGCCGGAATGAACCTCCCTTCTTCCATCAGAGCCATGCCCTGGAAAAAGCCCGCCTTCTGTAGGTTGGAAAGGTCTGTTCCGGTAGGGGAGGCAATCTTTTCAAGTGCCTCTATAGCGTCCTGGAATTTATTGTCTTCCAAACATTTGGCAGCAATGTGCCCGTAGGTTTCGTCTTTCTTGTTGTCAGCAGGTGCATAGCTTTGCAGATATTGATAGAGCCTGTCTGCATTTCCCCAGAGTTCAAAACTGAGTTTGGCATAGTTGAAGAAGGCGTCTTCCTTAATCTGCTGGTTGAAATCCATCTGCGAGGCCTTCTGGAAAGCATCCGCGGCAGAAAGTTTGTCTTTCTCTTCTATCTTGCAGCGGGCAAGGCGGTAAAGGGCATTCTGGCTCAGCGAATCGTTATCGCCGAAGTTTATACATTCTTCAAACAGACGCTCTGCCTCTCTCCAGTTTCCCTGCTGGTAGGCCAGCATTCCGGAGTAGAAGTTGTCGGTTTTTGAAAGTTCTTTCTGGTCTGAATATATTCTGAAATAACGTTCGGCTTCCGAGGTTTTTCCGAGGGCGTCTGCGGATTCAGAAACTATCCTTGCCAGACGGGCCTTTTCTGCTCCTTCGTAAGAGTTTAAGTCCGAGGAATGTTCATATACATAGCCGTAATCCTTGAGCATGAAATGGCAGTCGGAGAGCATCATTGCCGCACTGGGGCTGCCCGACTCCTCAAAGTAGCCTATGGCATCGGCAAAATTGCCCTTGGTGTATTCGGAGTAGCCGAGCCAGTAGCGTGCCTGAGAGTAAAGGGAGCTCGTTTTGGGGATTTCCAGCAGATGGTTCTCAGCCTCTACGCTCCGGTTTTCTTTGCATAGGCATATACCCTTCTGAAGCAGGTAGCGTTGGCGGTCGGCAACTTCAATGTCAGTGGGTTGAAGGTCCTCCATAAGTACAAGGGCACGGCTGAAATCCCCGTCCGAAAAGTATAGCGAAGCCGCCTCAAACTTTATACTTGGGTTGAGCAGCGATGTGGGATATTTTCTGATGTAGCTGAAAGCCTGCCTCTGAGAGCCTTCCTGAGCAAGTTTCAGGGCGCACAGCAGGCTGTAACCTTCTGCCTGGCTGAGGTTTTGTTCAGAACTTCCGCCCTGAGATTTAATCCCTGAAGCAGCCCTTTGGAACAGCATCTGGGCGTTCTGATACATCTTATTGATATACAATTGTTTGGCTTCCTTCATATTCTCCTGCCAGCTCTGAGCCGAAAGGCAAAGTGGAGTAAAAATGAGAACTGCAGAAGCTATCGCTGAGAAAAATTTATTTTGTGCATGCATAAAGAATATCCAAATAACTTTCAAAAATAGTCTAAATCTGCGTATTTTTGTCTGAGAAAATTATGCCACAAAATATGTCTGACGGATTTGTAAGCGCAAATGCTCTCCCGCTGGTAAAGTTCGAGGGAGTGGATATAGTAAATGAAGACAACCTGATACTGTCTGACGTTACATTCAGTGTCGGCCGCGGAGAACTTGTCTATCTTGTAGGCAAGGTAGGCAGCGGCAAGAGTTCCATACTCAAGACCATAAATGCAGAACTTCCTGTAACAAAGGGCAAAGCAAGGGTAGGGGACTATGACCTAAGTAAACTCAAGGGCCGTCAGATTCCGTTCCTCCGCCGGAATATCGGCGTTGTGTTTCAGGATTTTCAGCTGCTTGCAGACCGCAGTGTGGAAGACAACCTGATGTTTGTACTCAAGGCAACTGGCTGGAAGGATGAGCAGAAGATGAAGGAACGCTGCATTCAGGTTCTGGAGATGGTGGACCTCAAAACCAAGGCCCACAAGATGCCGCACCAGCTTTCTGGCGGTGAGCAGCAGAGGGTTGCAATTGCCCGCTCCCTGCTCAACAGCCCCGATGTGGTGCTTGCCGACGAACCCACCGGCAACCTTGATTCCGAAACTGCTGACGGCATAATGGCACTTATGATGAAAATCCACCACGACTACCGCCCGGCAATAATAATAGTAACACACAACCGCATCATCATAGACCGCTACCCCGGGCGCGTGCTGCTGTGCAAAGACGGCCGCTGCAAGGAAGTTACGAACGAGGTAAATACCTTCAGGGCAGAAAACCTGAAGGAAGACATGCCCATGTAGGACCTCACAGGAAAACATTCAGCAGCACAGGAGTATGAAAAAGTTTCCGGCAAGAAACCGAAATATAATAGAATGGTTCAGGCAGAACGCCATATCTGAGCAGAGCGAGCTCCGCTTTGCCAATGCCTTTGAACTGATTGTGGCCGTAATTCTTTCTGCCCAGTGTACCGACAAGCGTGTGAACATGGTAACTCCAGCGCTCCTGAAGGCTTATCCGGACGCTGCGGCTATGAGCAAGGCCACGGAAAAAGACATATACGGCTACATAAAGTCTGTGTCTTACCCCAACAATAAAGCTTCTCATCTTCTTAAAATGAGCAAGATGCTGCTCAGCGATTTTGGCGGAACCGTACCGGACGGCATAGACGACCTGATGAAGCTCCCTGGCGTAGGGCGCAAGACCGCAAATGTTGTGGCTTCTATCTGCTACCTTAAGCCTGTAATTGCGGTAGATACGCATGTCTTCCGTGTGGCTCACCGGCTGGGGCTTTCTGCAGGAAAGACCCCGTATGAAGTGGAGCAGGATCTGGAAGCTCAGATACCCGAGGCCGACCGTGCCCGCGCCCACCACTGGCTGATACTGCACGGCCGATATGTATGCAAGGCCCAGAAGCCCGGCTGCAATGACTGCGGAGTCAGCCACCTCTGCCCAAAACTCCTGGAAGGAAGCAAACTTTGATGTCTGAATGAGCGCAACGGATTTTGACATAAGGATCAAGGAGTTTGCAGACTATCTGCGCCTGGAAAGGGGTCTGAGCAAAAATACAATATCTTCCTACTGCTCAGATCTCAGAATCTTTGCCGCATATCTTGCCTCTGGGGCAAGGCAGTCGTTTTACGATGTTTCAAAAGATGATGTTGACAGCTTTCTTGCGGAAAAATTTACCGCAGGTTCTTCGGCCCGTAGCCAGAGCCGTATGCTCAGCACTCTGAAGGCTTTCTACAGGTTCCTCAAGTTAGAAGGAGACCAGCAGGACAATCCGCTGGAAAGCACAGATAACCCAAAGATTACACGCCGCCTTCCGGATGTACTTTCCGTAGCCGAGGTAGAACGCATAATATCAACCTGCAACCTTTCTACCTACGAAGGCATAAGAAACAGGGCAATTCTGGAAATGCTCTATAGCTGTGGCCTGCGTGTGAGTGAACTTGTAAACCTCAGGATTTCAGATATTTTCTTTAAGGAACAATTTGTCCGTATTACAGGAAAGGGCAACAAGCAGCGTCTGGTTCCAATAGGAGACTATGCCGTTGCCGCAATAAACAGCTACATACCGGTACGTTGGGATTGCCTTGAACATGCAAAGGCTCTGGGCGGCTCTTCCCGTCAGAAATCCTCAGGTACAACGCTGGGCAAAAGCCGCAACTTTACAAAGATTTCAGAATCGGAAGAAACCCTGTTCCTCAACCGTCGCGGAGGAAAACTTACCAGAGTAATGGTGTTCAAGATTGTAAGGAAACATGCGCATCTTGCCGGCATCAAGAAAGACGTTCACCCGCATACCTTCCGCCACAGTTTTGCCACGCATCTGGTGGAAAACGGGGCAGATCTGCGGGCTGTGCAGGATATGCTGGGGCATGAAAGCATCCTTACTACAGAAATCTACACCCACGTCAGCTCAAAGCAGTGGATGAAGAACATCCTTGACCATCATCCTCGGCGATAACTGCACCTGATTCCCACTCGAATCACCCCATCTGTCATCATCATTATTCTTTTCTTGACATCTTAGTCCTCTCTGACCTTGCCACCGATCTGGACTCGGTCTTCAGAAACTTTGAGATGGAGTATTCCGCCTCTTGCAGAAGCTTGGTATGCAGTAAGTTCGGTCTTTGACAGCTTGTTTGCCCACAGCGGCCCGAGGGTGCAGTGGGCGCTTCCTGTAACAGGGTCTTCGTCTATGGCTTCCTTTGGGAAGAAGCATCGCGATGCAAAGTCATAGTTTGCAGTTGTGCTCTCCTGATCTGTGCGGAAAGATGATGTTATAAGCAGATTATGGGCTCTTGGCAGAGATGCAATCCTTTTGAAATCAGGCTTGAAGCCGATGACATCCTTTGCATCATCAAGAACTGCTACATAGTCGATCCCTTTCCAAATCTCTTTTACCCTGTTTCTTTCCAAGCTACTTCCGGAACCTGCAATTGCCTGCAGCACAGCTTCTGTCTCAGAAGCGTCCGTGACTTTTTCCAATCCATAGGCCGGGAAGTCCATTATCACCATGAAATCATCGCCGACGCATTTCCTCTTTATGTGCAGGTCTCCGCTCCGCGATTTAAAATGCAGGGTGACGGCTTCCTTGAAGTAATACTTGAATAAAACGTATGAAGTTGCAAGAGTGGCGTGTCCGCAAAGATCCACTTCGCATCCGGGAGTAAACCAACGGATGTGAAACTTAGGATGCAGGCGGTCTTGGCTGAGTATCATGCAGAAAGCCGTTTCCGACAAGTTGTTTTCCTTAGCAATCTGCTGCATCTGAGCATCGGACGGCCAGCACTGAAAACCTATAGGAGAAGCCTCCCGTGGTCCGTTGAGTATGCAGACGGCGGCAGGGTTTCCGGCAAAAGCGTCCTCGGCAAAAGCGTTTACAAGATACTGAGTCATTTCAACTGTCAACTATTCCCACTCGATTGTTGCAGGTGGTTTGGAAGAAATGTCGTAGCAGACGCGGTTTACGCCTTTTACTTTGTTTATTATCTGGTTAGATACCTTTGCAAGGAACTCGTAGGGGATGTGTACCCAGTCTGCCGTCATGCCGTCGTTGGAAATTACGGCCCTGAGGGCAATGGTGTATTCGTATGTGCGCTCATCTCCCATAACTCCTACGCTGCGTACCGGCAGAAGTATGGTTCCGGCCTGCCATATTGCATCGTACAGCGGAATCTGCGAGCTACCTTCTGCGTATGACAGACCATTGGATGCTGCCGGAAGGTCTGTCATATAGGTTCTGAGGTTGCTTATGAAGATGTGGTCCGCTTCCTTCAGGATATCGAGTTTTTCCTTTGTCACTTCGCCGAGGACCCTGATTCCCAGACCAGGGCCGGGGAACGGGTGGCGCGATATGAGTTGGCGTTTGATGCCCAGGGCCAGACCCGTGCGCCTGACTTCGTCTTTGAAGAGCGATCGCAGAGGCTCCACAATCTTGAGGTTCATCTTTTCCGGCAGGCCGCCCACGTTGTGGTGGCTCTTTATGGTTGCAGAAGGGCCTTTGACGCTGCTGCTTTCTATGACATCCGGGTAGATGGTGCCCTGGGCAAGCCATTTTGCTCCGGTAATTTTCTGAGCTTCAGCTTCAAACACATCTATGAAAGTTTTGCCTATGGCCTTGCGCTTGCCTTCAGGGTCTGAAATGCCCCTTAGGGCATCAAGAAAGCGGTCTGCGGCTCTTACTCCTGTAACGTTCAGGCCCATGTCCTGATATTGCAGAAGAACTTCTTCAAACTCGTTCTTGCGGAGCAGGCCGTTATCTACAAATATGCAGTGCAGGCGGCTTCCTATGGCTTTATTGAGCAGAACGGCGGCTACTGAAGAATCTACACCTCCGCTGAGGCCGAGTATGACTTCGTCCGTACCGAGTTTTTCTCTGAGGCTTTCTACCGTGCTTTCTATGAAGGATTCCGTAGTCCAGTCTCCTTTGCAGCCGCAGATACCCTTTACAAAGTTTCTCAGCATTGTTCCGCCGTACTGGGTGTGAAATACTTCCGGATGGAACTGGAAGGCATAAATCTTTTTCTCAGCGATTTTATAAGCCGCGTTGCAGACCGAAGCGGTGGAGGCTATCAGCTCTGCGCTGCGGGGCAGTTCCGTAATGGAATCGCCGTGGCTCATCCACACCTGAGATGTCTTTGGAACATCCTTGAATATAGGCTCGTCAATGTTGGCCACGGTAAGGGCGGCTCTTCCGTATTCTCTTGTGTCAGAGGCTTCTACGCTGCCACCATAGTTTTGGGCTATCAACTGGGCTCCGTAGCAGATTCCCAGAATGGGAACCTTGCCGGCATAATGGCTGAGGATAACGGAAGGACTCTTTTCATCCCTTACGGAAAACGGGCTTCCGGAAAGTATTATGCCCTTGACATCTGAAGGGATGATTCTTCCGTCTTCAAAAGGGAATTTGTTGAAAGGGTGGATTTCGCAATAGACATTCAGTTCCCTGACTCTTCTGCCTATAACCTGAGTTACCTGAGAACCGAAATCGAGTATTATAATTCTCTCCATAATCGGGAGCAAATATAGAGATTTTGAGATTTGATTTTACCGCGTCTTGCACTATATTTGCGGCCGTTATGCAAAATATAAGGAATATAGCCATTGTGGCCCATGTGGACCACGGCAAGACCACTCTTGTGGACAAAATGATAGCTCAGGCCAAAGTTACCAGGGAATCGGAAAAGAACCCCGGACAGTTGATTCTGGACAACAACGACCTGGAAAGGGAAAGAGGGATAACCATTCTGTCCAAAAATGTGAGCGTGCCGTACAAAGGTTACAAAATCAACATAATAGATACTCCCGGCCATGCAGATTTCGGAGGAGAGGTAGAGCGAGTCCTGAATATGGCGGACGGCGTGCTGCTGCTTGTAGATGCCTTTGAGGGATGTATGCCTCAGACAAGGTTCGTGCTCCAGAAGGCGCTGGAACTCGGCAAGAAGCCCCTTGTGGTAATCAACAAGGTTGACAAGCAGAACTGCCGGCCGGAGGAGGTCAACGATCAGGTATTTGAGTTGATGTTCAACCTGAACGCCAACGACGACCAGCTGGACTTCAAGACCGTTTACGGCTGTGCCAAGCAGGGGTGGATGAGCCTGGACTGGCGTAAGCCCACCACGGACCTTACAACCCTCATGGATCTTATCATCAGCGAAATACCAGCTCCGGAGCAGGATCTGGAAGGAACGCCTCAGATGCTGATATCTTCTTTGGAGTATTCTCCTTATGTGGGCAGGATAGCCGTAGGCAGGGTAAAGAGGGGAACGCTCCGTGCAGGCCAGGAAATCACCCTGTGTCACAGGGAGGGCACTCAGGTAAAGCAGAGAATCAAGGACCTGATGGTGTTCACCGGCATAGAAAAGACCAAGGCAGAGAAGGTTGAAAGCGGAGACATCTGTGCAGTGGTGGGCATAGAGGGTTTTGAAATCGGCGATACCATTGCCGATGCCGAAAACCCGGAGCCGCTGCCTCCGATTACCATAGACGAGCCTACAATGAGCATGCTCTTCTGCATCAACGATTCTCCGTTCTTCGGGCGAGACGGAAAATATGTTACATCGCGTCACCTTAAGGAAAGGCTTGAAAAAGAGCTGGAAAAGAACCTTGCCTTGAGGGTCAAGCCCGGAAAGACCTCGGATTCGTTCATAGTTTACGGCAGGGGTGTGCTGCATCTTTCCATCCTCATAGAAACCATGCGCCGCGAAGGCTTTGAGCTCCAGATTGGCCAGCCCAAGGTCATAGACAAGAACATCAACGGCGTAAGATGCGAGCCAATTGAACACCTTATTATAGATGTACCGGAAGAATTTGTCGGACGGGCAATAGAGATGACCACCCGCCGCAAGGGAGCCCTTCTGCACATGGACCATCGCGGAGACAGAGTACATCTTGACTTTGACATTCCCTCAAGAGGCATCATAGGTCTGAGGAGCAACCTCATTACAGCCACTTCCGGAGAGGCCATCATGGCTCACCGCTTCAAAGATTACGAGCCCTACAAGGGGGAGATAGAAAAGCGTACGAACGGTTCGCTGGTGGCTCTGGAAACCGGCCAGGCCATTGCCTATTCCATGTGGAAGCTTCTGGACAGGGGAAAATGGATAATAAACCCGGGAGACGAAGTTTATGGCGGACAGGTTGTGGGAGAATATACCCGTGCCATGGACCTGAATGTGAATGTCTGCATCAAAAAGAAACTTACAAACGTAAGAGCTTCGGGTTCAGACGAAAAGGCCGTGCTGCCACCGCCCATGCAGTTTACTTTGGAAGAAATGCTGGAATACATACAGGACGACGAGCTGGTGGAAGTTACACCCAAGCACCTGAGAATCCGTAAGATATATCTCGACGAAAACGAACGCAAGAGGCATAAGATGCAGGGCGGAGGTTTTTAAAACAGCCCCCGGCTTGCAAATTGTAAAAAAGTTTGTATATTTGCGCCCCCTATGGATTACAAGATTCACATAAGCGGACTTGCCCAAGGAAGTTACAGATACGAGTTTCCGGTTGGCGGAGACCTTTTCCGAGAGTATGAAAATCAGCAGATTAAAGATGCTGATATGAACATTGAGGTAGTAGTGGAAAAGGGCAGCGGATGGATGAATGCAAAGGTGAAAGGAAAGGGTACGGTAACCGTTGAATGTGACCGCTGTCTGGATGATCTGAACGTTCCCGTGGAGTTTGCCCAGAACCTTGCAATCCGCAGTGCGCACTTTGGGGAAGATGCAGAGGAATCGGATGAATACATAATAGTTGACCCTTCAGAAACGGAGGTTGACCTCAAGCAGTTCATCTACGATTACATCTGCATAAACCTTCCGCTTTCAAGGGTTCATCCAGACGGTGAATGCAACCCCAAGATGCTTGAAAGGCTGAGTTCCTTGCAGGCAGCCCAGGGGAGCGGACAGCAAGACAAAGACGTTTATTCTCCTTTCAGCGGCTTGAAAGAGTTTCTGGAAAAGAGAGATAAAGACTAGATATTAAATTTTAAAAATTATAAGAAATGGCACATCCTAAACACAAGATCTCCAAACAGAGGAGAGACAAGAGGAGAACTCACGACAAGGCAGAGCTGCCAACACTGGCTACTTGCTCCAATTGCGGTGCTACCGTAATGTATCATCATGTATGCCCTGAGTGCGGCTACTATCGTGGAAGGCTCGTTATTGCAAAGGAAAATGCTCAGTAAGCCAAGAGCCATAATAACCGGTATTGAGGCTTACATTCCTGAGTATGTACTCACCAATGCAGAGCTTGCAACCATGGTGGATACCTCGGACGAATGGATAATGTCCAGGATCGGCATCAGGGAAAGGCATATACTCAAGGAAGACGGTCTCGGTACTTCGTTTATGGGTTCCATAGCGGTACAGAGGCTTCTGGAGGCAACCCATACAGATCCGTCTGAGGTTCAGATGCTGGTCTGCCATACTGTTACCCCCGATATGGTCTTTACCGCCACCTCCAACATCATCTGCGATAAATGCGGAATCAAGAATGCCTGGGGGTTTGACACCAACGCCGGATGCAGCGGTTTCCTATTCACATTTGAAACTGTCCGCCGTTTCATAGAAACCGGCGAATACAAGAAAATTGTGATTGTTACCGGTGAGAGAATGAGCAGTATTGTGGATTATTCAGACCGTTCCACCTGCCCTATCTTCGGCGATGCGGCAGTTGCATTGATGATAGAGCCCAGCCAGGACGAAAGCCTTGGATTCCAAGACTCCATCCTCCATGTTGACGGCATTGGCAGAAGGCATCTCTACCAGACCGCCGGCGGAAGCCTCTACCCTGCAAGCCACAAGAATGTGGACCGCCACATGCACTTCATCCATCAGGAGGGGCAGGGCGTGTTCAAACATGCAGTGGTAAAGATGGCAGACGTGTCTGAGGAAATGATGAAGCGTCACGGTCTTACCGCCGACGACATCTCATTCCTGGTTCCTCATCAGGCAAACCTGAGAATCATAGATGCAACAGCGCACCGTATGGGGCTCAGCAAAGACAAGGTGCTCATAAACATAGACCGTTTCGGCAATACCGCCGGAACATCCATACCGCTTACACTCTGGGATTTCAAGAGCAGGTTTAAGAAAGGCGACAACCTGATTCTGAGTGCTTTCGGAGCAGGATTTACCTGGGGAAGCATATTCTACAGGTGGGCATACTAAGAGCAGAAAGGTTTGGTCCTATAGTTCAACGGATAGAACGGAAGTTTCCTAAACTTCAAATCTGGGTTCGATTCCCGGTGGGACTACTAAAGGTTGAAGGAGGTTTATTGGTTAAGGCCTTCGTTGAAGCCAGCCATAAAGACCGTCCAGTTTGATATTAACTGCAGGATGAACCAAGCGGCTGCGGCTGTTACCGCCAGCCAGATGATCTGCCTGCGGTTTTCTTTTACAAATCTTGCTGCCTTCATCCATAGGCTTTTCTCAGAGGTTTCATTTTTCTTTTCCATAACTTTTTGTCTTAATACAGTTCATAATCAAGTAGCGCAAGTTATCGGTGAACAAGAAAAAGAGGATGCATAAGCGTAAATAAATTATGCTGCTACTTAAGATTTTGTTAAATGTGGAAAAGTAAATGCTTCAATAGTTGAAAAATCGGAATTTTTCTTTACTTTTGCCGCTCGTATAATCAAATTATTTCAAACGATGTCAGACGTTAAACGAGTTTACCGCTTTGGCGGTATAAATGCCGATGGTGACGGCTCTATGCGTAACCTCCTGGGAGGTAAGGGCGCCAACCTTGCAGAAATGTGCAAACTTGGAATCCCTGTTCCGGCAGGTTTTACTATCACTACAGACACTTGCAATGAATATTATGATCTTGGATGTAAATTCCCTGAAGGGCTTGAGGCTGAGGTTAATGCAGCTCTTGCCGCTACTGAGGAGATAATGGGCCGCAAGTTTGGCGACCCCAAGAATCCTCTGTTGGTTTCGTGCCGTAGCGGTGCAAGGAGTTCAATGCCTGGTATGATGGAGACCGTTCTCAACATAGGTCTTTGCTCAGAAACCATTCCTGGACTCATTGAGGCAACCAAGAATCCGAGGTTCGTTTATGATGCATACAGGCGTCTGATTATGATGTACTCTGACGTTGTTATGGAAAAGGCAGAAGGCATTGAGCCCGCTGACGGTCAAGGAATTCGCCAGCAGCTGGACCGTATGCTTGCAAAAGTTAAGTCTGAAAAGGGCTATGCTTCCGACACTGACCTTACCGAGGAAGACCTGAAGGTACTCTGCGAAGACTTCAAAGTAAGGGTACGCCAGGAACTTGGCAAACCTTTCCCGGACAATGCAAAGGATCAGCTCTGGGGCGGCATTGCCGCCGTTCTCAAATCTTGGAACGGAAAGAGAGCCGTGGCTTACAGAAAGATAGAAGGAATTCCTGATACTTGGGGTACCGCCGTTTCTGTACAGAGCATGGTATTCGGTAACATGGGCGAGAATTCTGCAACCGGAGTTGCATTCTCACGTAACCCTGCAACCGGCGAAAACAAGTTCTATGGCGAGTGGCTCATAAACGCTCAGGGTGAGGATGTTGTAGCCGGTATCCGTACACCTAACCCTCTGAACGATGCAACCAAGAGCGAGCACAACCAGCATCTGCTTTCATTGGAAAAGGCTATGCCCGATGTTTACGAGCAGCTCAACACCATACAGCATAATCTGGAGCAGCACTTCCACGATATGCAGGACCTTGAGTTCACAATTCAGGACGGTAAACTCTGGATGCTCCAGTGCCGTGTTGGCAAGAGAACCGGTATGGCTGCCTTGAATATGGCAATGGATATGCTTGCCGAAGGTCTCATAGATGAAAAGACAGCAGTTATGAGAGTTGCTCCTAAGCAGCTCGATGAAATCCTGCACCCGATACTCAATGCTGTTGAGGAAAAGAAATTCAAGCCTATAGCTCAGGGCCTTCCTGCAGGACCTGGCGGTTCCGTAGGACGCATAGTATTTACTCCGGAGGCCGCCGTGGAGGCTGCAAAGAGAAAGGAGAAGGTCATTCTCGTACGCGAGGAAACCAACCCCGAGGATGTTGAGGGTATGAGAGCTGCCGACGGCCTTCTGACCGCCCGCGGAGGTATGACCTCACACGCTGCCCTGGTGGCAAGAGGATGGGGCAAGTGCTGCATCGTAGGATGCGACGCCGTTCACATCAATATGCTCACCAAGACCATGACCATTGGCGATAAGGCTTACAAGGAAGGTGATGTATTCTCCCTCAACGGAATCCGCGGACTGGTTTATGACCAGCCGGTTCCTACCATGAACGCTTCCGAGAACAAGAGCTTCATAGACTATATGAAGATTGTTGACAAGTACAGGGTTCTGGGTGTAAGAACCAACGCCGACAACCCCGATGATGCACAGATGGCACTCAACTTTGGAGCAGAGGGAATTGGTCTGTTCCGTATAGAGCACATGTTCTACGGAAAGAACTCAGAGGAACCTCTTTCCAAACTCCGTAAGATGATTCTTTCCAACACTCCGGCCGAAAGAAGGCTTGCACTGGACGAACTGGAACCATACGTAACCGCTTCGGTAAGAGAAACCATGAAGGTTATGAACGGCAAGCCAGTTACCTTCCGTCTGCTCGATCCGCCTTTGCATGAATTTGTTCCCCAGAGTGCAGAAAAGCGTCAGGAACTTGCAAACGCTCTCAACATTTCAGCAGAGGATGTTAAGAAGAGGGGAGAGGCATTGCACGAGGTTAACCCTATGATGGGCCATCGCGGAGTAAGACTCGGTATATCTTATCCTGAGATTTCTGAGATGCAGTTCAGAGCAATCTTTACAGCTACTGCTCAGTTGATTAAGGAGGGATACGATCCTCAGCCTGAGATTATGATTCCTGTAACCATTTCTTACAAGGAGCTCAACGACCAGAAGGCCATCTGCGAGGCTGCTTACGACCAGGTATTCCAGAAGTACGGAATTGAAATCAAGTACACCTTCGGAACCATGATTGAGATACCAAGGGCAGCCATCATGGCAGACCGTATGGCAAGAACTGCACAGTTCTTCTCATTCGGAACCAATGACCTTACTCAGATGACATTCGGTTTCTCAAGAGACGATGTCGGAGGCTTCATGCAAGACTACATCAACAAGAAGATTATTGCTGCTGACCCGTTCCAGAGCATTGACCCTCACTCAGTTGGAAAGCTTGTAGAAATGGGCGTACAGAAGGGTAGGTCAACCAACCCCAACCTCAAGTGCGGTGTATGCGGAGAGCACGGCGGGGACCCTGCATCCGTAGAACTCTTCCACAAGTTCGGAATGAACTACGTATCCTGCAGTCCGTTCCGCGTTCCTATCGCCCGCCTTGCCGCCGCCCAGGCCGCCGTCGAGGAATAGACGAAAAATGCTGAAAATTAGCTACATAAAGGGCAAGTATCTGGGAAACAGGTACTTGCCCTTAATTTTTTGTACACATTCTGCATGTTCCAAATGCAGAATAAGTTGCCAAAAATGGGGCAAATGTTTCCCAAATTTCACGTTTGTGTTTCCCAAAGCATTTGAATGTTTCCCAAAAATCGGCGCGTGTTTCCCAAAAAAATATCGATGTTTTCCAGATTTCAGTTCCACACTTATTCGATTTCAAAAGGCAATCAAGTACATAATAATAACATTAAATTAATTTTCAGCAATGGCAACACTAAAAGCAATCGTAAAGTCAAAGATGAAGAACGGGATGTACAATGTTTACATCCGCTTCACTCACAACAGACAGTTCTCCTACCTGAGAACTTCTTGGATGGTTAATGACAAGGGACTAAGTGATGACAAGAAAGACATTATTGATCCTTTCGTCATTCAACAGACTTCTATCTTGATTGAGAAGTTCTACACTATCCTCAATCAAGTTGACACGTCTAACTGGACAGCCAATGAACTGTTAACCTATGTTTCGGACTTCGGAAAGGATATGTCTTTCTCTGACTATGCGAGAAATCACATTGACAAGATGATTAAGAGAGGACAAGAACGTACCTCTCGCAACTATAAGTGGGCGTTGCAGCACATGGAGAAATTTGCCGAGACAGACAATCTCA
>ERZ842401.2222-NODE-2222-length-26240-cov-5.535383_pt1 | contig 26240 bp, 18 predicted proteins | sample MGYA00521270_ERZ842401 | MGnify/ENA primary metagenome ERZ842401 (study PRJEB31892, sample SAMEA3878208) | bioreactor metagenome | biome: Moose rumen | place: Sweden | collected 2011-10 | study: EMG produced TPA metagenomics assembly of the PRJEB12797 data set... | reverse complement strand
GAAACGACAAGTTTGTCCTCGTCGCTCAACTCCTCTACACCCAGGATGGCGATGATGTCCTGTAGCTCATTATACTTCTGCAGCAGGTGGATGACGCGCTGTGCGACATCGTAGTGCTCCTCGCCGATGATGTTCGGGTCCATGATGCGTGATGTTGATGCCAGGGGATCGACGGCCGGGTAGATACCCAACTCGGCAATCTTGCGGCTCAACACGCAGGTGGCGTCCAGGAAGTTGAAGGTGGTAGCGGGAGCGGGGTCGGTCAAGTCATCGGCAGGCACATAAACAGCCTGTACCGAGGTGATCGAGCCCGTCTTGGTCGATGTGATGCGCTCCTGCAGTTTACCCATCTCACTGGCCAGTGTCGGCTGATAACCCACGGCCGAAGGCATGCGGCCCAGCAGAGCAGACACCTCACTACCAGCCTGGGTGAAGCGGAAGATGTTGTCCATGAACAGCAGGATGTCCTTGCCGCCACCGTCCTGGTCGCGGAACTGTTCGGCCACCGTCAGGCCCGACAGGGCCACGCGCAGACGTGCACCGGGAGGCTCGTTCATCTGACCGAACACGAGTGTGGCCTGCGAACTGGCCACGGCCTTCATGTCGACGTCCTTGAGGTTCCACTCACCCTTCTCGAGACCTTCCTTGAACTTGTCACCATAGTTGATAACGCCGCTCTCGATCATCTCGCGCAGCAGGTCGTTACCCTCGCGGGTGCGCTCGCCCACGCCGGTGAACACCGAGAAGCCGTTGTGGCCATGTGCGATGTTGTGGATCAACTCCATGATGAGCACAGTCTTGCCCACACCGGCACCGCCGAACAGACCGATCTTGCCGCCCTTGCTGAAGGGCTCGATCAGGTCGATGACCTTGATACCGGTATACAAGATTTCCTGCGAGATGGACAGGTCGCTGAAGGGGGGGGCGGGCTGGTGGATGGCTCGACGTGTGCCTTCCTGCAGCGGCTGCAAGTGGTCAATGCTCTGACCAATCACATTGAGCAGGCGCCCCTTGATCTGGTCTCCGGTGGGCACGCTGATGGGGCGACCCAGCGACTTCACGCGCGCACCGCGCTTCAAGCCGTCGGTACTGTCCATGGCGACGCAGCGCACGGTGTTCTCTCCCACGTGCTGCTCCACCTCCAGAATAAGCTCACTGCCATCGGGACGTTCTACCGACAACGCAGTGTAGATGGGAGGACGCGAAGCACCCTCTTGCTCAAACGCGATATCGACAACAGGTCCGATAACTTGGGTTATTTTTCCGAAATTCTCAGCCATAATGTGATTATTGACTTTTTATTGTTGTTATTGTTCTATTTCGTGCAATATCATGCGCCAAAGTACCATCCCTGGGTCACGACGATGGCCATCACCACCAGGTTGACCAGGCCGATGGGCATGAGGTAACGCCACTCGAGAGCCAGCATCTGGTCGATGCGCACGCGCGGGAACGACCAGCGGATCCACATGAAGATGAAGGTGATGAAGAAGGCCTTGCCCAGGAACCACACCACGCTGGGGATGTAGTCCATGATGTTGTTGAAGCCTTCCCAACCGGGGATGTGCAGGGGCATCCAGCCGCCCAAGAAAAGGAGCGTGGCGATGCCCGAGACGATGAACAGGTTGAGGTACTCGGCCAGGTAGAAGAAACCGAAGTGAATACCCGAGTACTCGGTGTGGTAACCGGCGGTCAACTCGTGCTCGGCCTCGGGGAGGTCAAACGGGCCACGGTTGTTCTCGGCATTGGCGGCAATGATATAAATAATGAACGCGAGCACGGCGGGCAGGTGTCCCTTGAAGAGGAACCAGCCATCTTGCTGCGCCTCGACAATGCCTGTAACCGACATGGTGCCGGCAAGGCACACGATCGTCAGGATGGAGATGCCGCAGGACAGCTCATAGCTGATCATCTGGGCACCGCTGCGCATCGCACCGATGAGGGTGTACTTGCTGTTACTTGCCCAACCGGCGAGCAGGATACCCAGCACGCCAATCGACGATACGGCGACGATGAAGAACACGCCGATGTTCATGTCGATGACCTGCAGGCCCTTGCCCCAGGGCAGGCAGGCAAAGGTGAGCATCGAGGCGATGAGCACCAGATAGGGAGCCAACTTGAACAGGAACTTGTCGGTGTGCCACAGGGTGATCAGCTCCTTCTGCAGGATCTTGATCACGTCGGCAAACACCTGCAACAATCCCCACTTGCCCACACGCATCGGGCCCAAGCGGCACTGAATCCAGCCGCACACCTTGCGCTCGTAGAAGATGTAGAAAATGGCGATCAGTGAATAGGCTACCAGCAGACCCACTGCCACCAGCACACACTCCACTGTCGTGGTCAGCCACGAGGGCATGAAACTGTTGAGTAACTCATCGAGCCATCGTGTGACTATTCCGAAGTCAAACATATCTTATCTTGTTTTAACTGTTTTTGTTCTTTCTCTATTTCACTCGTTGATTAGCGGTCGATGTCGGGGATAACGAAGTCGAGCGACGCCGTGATGGTGATCAGGTCAGCAATCATGTTATCCTTGCACGTGAGGTCAACAACGCCAATCAGGTTGAAGCACGGCGACTGGAAGTGAACGCGCACGGGCTTGGTGCCGCCATCGCTCTCGATGTAGACACCGAAGGCGCCGCGGCTGGCCTCGACCTGCTGGTACCAATGACCAGCGGGCAGTTTCATCACCTTGGGCACCTTGGGGGCGCAATACTCGCCCTGGAGCCCCTCGGCCTCGAGCTTGTCGCATGCCTGGCGCAGGATCTTGATGCACTGCTCCATTTCCTTCATGCGGACCATGTAGCGGTCCATGGAGTCACCATTCTGGTACACGACCTCGTCAAAGTCGAACTCGTTGTACAGCGAGTAGGGGTTGGTCTTGCGCACGTCGCAGGCCCAACCGCTGGCACGTCCCGAGGGACCGGTGATGTCATAGGCGATAGCATCTTCCTTGCTCAGGATGCCCACGCCCGTCATGCGGTTCACGGCGATGACGTTGCCGGTGAAGAGTTTGTGGTACTCCTTGAGGTTCTTCTCGATGACGTCGCAGGCGTGGCGCACGTCCTTGACGAAGTCCTCGTGCACGTCGGCCACCACGCCGCCGATGGTGCTGTAACTCATCGACATGCGGGCGCCACAGGTGCGGTCAAAGATGTCATATATCAGTTCGCGCTCACGGAAGCCGTAGAAGAAGGCTGTGGTGGCGCCCTGGTCCATCGTCAAGCAGCCGTAACTCAGCAGGTGTGACGACAGGCGCATCAGTTCGTCCATCATCAGGCGGATGAGTTCGGCGCGGCGGGGCACCTCGAGTCCGAGGGCCTTCTCGACACACATGCACATGCAGTGGCGATTGATGTGTGCGGCCATATAGTCCATGCGCTCGGTGTAGAGGAGCATCTGCGTATAGGTCAAGTCCTCACACATCTTCTCGATGCCGCGGTGGATGTAACCGCTGACGACGTCGATCTTCTTCACGATCTCGCCGTCGAGGCTGGCACGGTAGCGCATCACGCCATGGGTTGACGGGTGCTGCGGGCCCACGTTGACAACATACTCGTCGTCCTCAAAGACCTTGCCGTCGATCTTCTCCACCTTGCCGTTCTCGTCCTCGACCCAGCGGCAGGTGTAGTCCTCGTTGGTCTCGTCCTCGAGACGCAGGGGGTTGCTGGCGGGGTCATAGTCCTTGCGCAAGGGATAGCCTACCCAGTCGTTGCGCAGGAACATGCGTCGCATGTCGGGGTGCCCGATGAACACGATGCCATAGAAGTCATAGACCTCACGCTCCTGGAAATTGGCCACGGGCCACAAGTCGCACACCGAGTGCAGCCGCGGGTTCTCGCGGTCGGCGGTGGTCACCTTGACGTGCAGCAACTCGTGGGTACTGGTGTTGGTCAGATAGTAAATGCAGCCAAAGGCGTCGGTCCAGTCCATGCCGACGACGGCGCTGAGCACGTCGTAGTGCAACTGGGTCTTGAGCCCGCGGGCCAGGTCATGCCATTGGGCATCGTCGATGGTCACCAGGGGGAACTCGCCGGTGGTGTCCACTTGGGCCTGGGGGCACAACTGCATGATTTTGTCTTGTATCTCTGCCATATCGTTTTTTAGTTTTTAGTCCTTAGTTTCTAGTCCCTAATCCTTGGTTTAACCGATCATTGCTTTTCCTCGGGGACATACTGTAGGCTGTCGAGTTTCTCCTTGCGGTTGACGCCGCCAAAGTACTTCTGCACCTTAATTTTGCGCTGCAACTGCATCAGGGCATAGAAGAATGCCTCGGGACGCGGGGGGCAGCCGGGCAGGTAAACGTCGACGGGGATGATCTCGTCCACGCCCTTGACCACGCAGTAACTGTTCTTGAAGGGGCCGCCGCTCACGGTGCAGGAGCCGCAGGCGATGACATACTTGGGCTCGGCCATCTGCTCATACAGGCGCTTCAAGGCCGGTGCCATGCGGTAGTTGATGGTGCCCTGGCACATGATGTAGTCGGCCTGTCGGGGGCTGTTGCGTGCCACCTCGAAGCCGAAGCGGGCCATATCGTAGCGCGCTGCACCCAGGCACATCAACTCGATGGCGCAGCAGCTGGTGCCGAAGCACAGGGGCCACAGCGAGTTGCTCACGCCCCAGTTCATCAGCTGGTCCAGCTTGCCCACGATGATGTTGGTGCCACCAGCGCGCAGTTGCTCTACCAGGTTATCGATATACTCGTTGTCCTTGAAGTCCTCATGCTTCATCGACTTGATTTTCACTTCCATCTCAACGCTCCTTTCTTCCAGGCATAAGCCAGACCTAAAACCAGAATAACAAGGAAAGTACCCACGGCGAGCAGCGCCTGGCCGCCATTGCCCTTGCAGATGGTTGCCCACGGGAACAGGAATACCGTTTCCACGTCAAACATCAGGAACAGGATGGCAAACAGGTAATAGCCCACGTGATACTGGGCCATCGAGTCGCCTCGAGTGGGAATACCGCACTCAAAAGGCTCGCCTTTCTTCTCAGTGTAACTGCGCGGACCGATGAGCCACGCGATGACCAGGGCGCCGACCACCAGCAACACACCAGTCAATGCCGCTGTGATTGCGAGAGTCGTGCTCTGTACTCCGAAAATTGAAAAATCCATAAATGAAGTTTTATCTATTGTTTGTTTTATTTTTTGGCGGGTTAATTCATGTTAACGTTTCAAAGCCTCTACTGGACAACAACTTAGGCTTTTCAGCAGAAGCAATCGTCACAGCAATGGCCAAAATTTCGGTGCAAATTTACACAAATATTATTAAACCGCCAAACCAACCGCCCACCATTTTTCCCAGTTGTTAACAACTCTCAACAAGAAAACCTGTCCAAAGCAGAAATAATGTGACAAAAACCATTAACTCGGAAAAAAGCATTACCTTTGCGGCCATGAAAAAAATGATGCTCATCGCCGCATGCGTTGCCGCACTGGGAGCCAGTGCGGCCCCTACCCTGTCGGGTGACACGCTGTCGCTCGACGAGGTGACGGTGACGGCCATCAAGCAGAGCGCCGACGTGAGGTCGCTGGCAACGGCCCTGACGGTCATTGGCCGTGAGGAGGCCGAGCGCAACCAGGTGCAGTCGGTCAAGACAGCGGCAGACCTGGTGCCCAACCTGTTCATCCCCGACTATGGCAGCCGGATGACCTCGACGGTGTATGTGCGCGGCATCGGCACACGCATCGACCAGCCCGCTGTGGGCCTGACCATCGACAACGTGCCGGTAATGACCAAGGAGAACTATGACTTTGACCTGATTGACATTGCCCGCTTTGAGATGCTGCGCGGCCCCCAGAACACCCTCTATGGCCGCAACACGCTGGGCGGCGTGATGAACATCTACACCCTGTCGCCACTCAACTATCAGGGCACCCGCGCCGTCGTTGAGGGCGCCCAGCACAGCACATGGCGCGTGGGAGCGAGCCACTACCGGCTGCTGCGCGACGGCCTGGGCCTGTCGGTGGGCGCTCTGTACAACTCGACTCGTGGCGAGTTCACCAACCGCCACAACGGGCAGCGCTGTGACTGGGAACGGATGTTCAGCGCCCGGATGAAACTCGAGTGGCGCAACGACGAGGGCTGGTACTTGTCGAACGTTGCCTCGATGTCCACGAGCCGCCAGGGCGGCTACCCCTATGAGTGGGTGGAGACGGGCGAGATTGCCTATAACGACACGAGCTTCTACCGCCGCACGTCGGTGACCGACGGGCTGACGCTGCGCAAGGCGTTTGACCGCTTCACGCTGTCGAGCATCACCAGTTACCAGTACCTGGACGATAACATGACGCTCGACCAGGACTTCACGCCCCATGACTACTTCACCTTGACGCAGGCGCGTCGCGAACACGCCGTGACCCAGGACATCATCATCCGCAGCGACAAGAAAGACTTGGGCTACAGTTGGTTGGCGGGTGTGAGCGGTTTCTACCGCCGCTACACAATGGATGCACCGGTGAATTTCTACGACTACGGCATAGGGCAACTGATCGAGAAGAACTTCAACGATGCCCTACCCGCCTATCACGTTACATGGGACACCCGCTCGTTCTTGCTGGGCAGTAACTTCACCAGTCCCAATTGGGGCGCGGCACTCTACCATGAGTCCCACTACAGTTGGGGACAATGGACGGTATCGGCCGGACTGCGGCTAGACTATGAGCACGCACGACTGAACTACCACAGCGAGACACACACGGGATACAACATCTACCACAGCGCGACTGGCGAGTTGTTTGGCCACGGCGACATCGACATCGACGACAGCGGCACGCTCAACAAGGACTTTCTGGACATCCTACCCAACGTGAGCCTCATCTGGCACCCGTGGCCGGGCAAGAACCACACGGTCTATCTGGCCGCCTCTCGCGGCAGCAAGGCGGGCGGCTTCAACACCCAGATGTTCAGCGACGTGCTGCAGCAGCGCCTGATGAAGATGATGGGCATCGGCATGCAGTATGACGTGGACAAGATGGTGGGCTACAAGCCCGAGAAGGCATGGAACTATGAGTTGGGCGGACACTTCGAGTGCTGGGATGCGCGGGTGCAGAGCGACCTGGACGTATTCTTCATGGACTGCCGCGACCGCCAACTGACAGTGTTCCCTCCGGGCACAGTAACAGGCCGCATGATGACCAACGCAGGCAAAACCCACAGTTGGGGCTGGGAGTTCGCAATGACGGTGTCACCCACCGAGTTGACCCACTTCAACATCAGTTATGGCTTCACCCACGCGACCTTCAAGGACTATAACGATGGCAAGGTGGATCACAGCGGCAAGCGTGTCCCCTATGCGCCGATGCACACCCTGTTTGCCGAGGCAAACCATTCACTAAAAATTGGCGGTGATTGGAATAAATTGATTACCTTTGCGGCCAATGTGCGAGCCATGGGTGACATCTACTGGGACGAGGCCAACACAATGAGGCAGCCGATGTACGCCTTGCTGGGTGCTTCAGTCACCTGGAAACAAGAGCATTACAGCGTGCAGTTGTGGGGCAAGAACCTGACGGGAACCAACTACAAGACGTTCTACTTTGTATCAATCCAGCACCACTTCCTGCAGCAGGGTCATGGCCGCCAGTTGGGAGCCACGCTGCGCCTGTTTTTATGAGATTTTATGAAATAAGGAATCGGTATAGAGCCTAAAAAGTTTATTAACAACTATTTATTTAATTATTCAATTTATCACTAGCAATGAAAAAATTATTCTCAATGTTGTTTATTGCCACCATGCTGGGCATGGTATTCACAGCGTGCGGCGACAACGAGGACGAGCCCGAAGTACCCAAGACCAATAATCTGGAAAGTGTCCACGAGAGTGAAGGCGACCTCTACTATGTGTTCGACATCGACATGACTAAGGACAAGAGCACTATCTACATGTACAACATCCAGTTTGCCCCAAGGGCACCCAAGATGAACCTGCGTGCCAATGTTCCCGTGAGCGTGGATAAGGGCAGCAACGCTTATGTCATGTCAGGGACCGGCCTAGTGGCCGACATGGAGATGCCAAGCATAGGTTGGGTTCCAATGGAAGATGAGCAATACCAGTTGCAAAACCTGCAATGCACGGTCAACCCGAGCACCAAGGAATTCTCCATCTCCTTTGATGCCCACGGCGGACACTTCGAGGACAGCGGCAAACTGCAATAGTGGCGGTTTTTAACGTCATTTAATATAAAAAACATTACAAATGGTGCAAGATTGAGTGCACCATTTGTTTTTTAGTGTAACTTTGCCCCCGATATTTGTAGAAACAAGAACCAACGACATGAAGAAAATCCTTTTATTGATAGCCGCTGCGGGTCTGCTCATGGGCGTCATCTCGTGCGGCGACGAGCCTCGCCGCGGCAACGGCGTGTTCACCGTCAACACTCCGATGATTAACCACATGGTCAACACCGTGACGGGCGAGGTGCTGGGCATCAGCAACACCTACAATAAACTCACCCTCGACACCAACAAACACACCGCCTCACTGGAACTGAACTACAACGACGGCAGCGGCAACAAGACCCTGGTGCTCAATGACCTCGTTGCCACTCCCAACGGACTGTACTATGACCTGAAGTCACCATCCTATGCACAGTTCAGTGGCTATGTGGAGTTCAGCGAGGGGTCGATGCGCTACAACTACACCACCACCGAGGGCATCCGCGTCGTCTCTACCATCGACGAGGTGTTCTTCCGCAAGACCAAGAGCATCATCGAGTATAGCGACACGACACCGACGACCAACTGGGAGAGCACCATGTACCAGTTCACCATCGTGCCAGGCAGTTCCAATGCGGTGGTCAACGTCTATGACATCGTTGACATCCAGGACAACAAGCGGTTCATCAAGATCAGCGCTGCCAGCGTACCCTATACCATCACAGCCGACGGCTACTCGTTTGACTGCCAGAATGTGAAGACCACGGCCAAGTTCCGCTCGTGGACCGACAGCCTGGGTGCCCCCACCATCAAGGAGAGCGACAAGTACCCGTTCAAGTACTTCAAGGCCAACGTTGACCTGGAGCACGACCACCTGGATGCAAACTTCAAGATTGGCGACAACGCCACGGTGACAGCAACGGGCAGCACTTTTCCCGATTATACACCTTTTTAACAACAGATATATCGACTAGACTATGAAAAAGTATTTCTATCTTGTAATGATGTTATTGACAGTGGGCTCATTCACGTCGTGTATTGATGACAAGAATGAAGATGACACCAAACTGTCGTTCAATGCTGATATATACAACCGCGCCGTCAACGGCGACAATGTCGTGTTCTCACTGGGTAATGCCAAGGTCGAGGTCAACAACACCCAAATGACCATGCAGATGACGGCAGACTTTAAAGACGCCGGCGGCACCACCCACAACGTGAGCACCACCGAGATGAAACTCGCGCTGGAAAAGGGCCCGGTATATCGTTTCTCGGGTGCTGTTAACGGTTATATCGACTTGTCGACATTAATGATATGGTACACCATCGACTCGGGCGACGACGCGATGGTCTACAGCACCACACAACTCAAATATCCTTACCTGACCTCGACGGTAACGAGCGAGGACGGCAACACCTACACCCACACGCAGTCGGGCTACATCTTTGCCATCGACAGCAAGGGCCAGGAGGCCATGATGGAGATCGTCAACTATGTCCCCGACACTGGCGGTGCCATCCAGGCCGCGGCACTCGACTTCAGTGGACTGACTGTCACGCCCACCGCCACGGGTTACAAGATCACCGCCAGCGAGGCCAAGTGTTCGCAGTCGAGTTACTACAACATCAGTGACTTGGACATCAGCATCACCGGCAACTGCTGGAACATCCAGGGTTCGTTCAAGATCAGGAACCACACCTACACGATGTCGGGCAAGTTGTTCGGCGACTACATCAACCAGTAACAACCCGCCATCGACGGGTTGACCCAACTCAAACACAGGAGGGGCGGCGCTCAGCGGAAAAAGACTGGGGGTTGTAGTGAGGTCGTAGACCTCGACAAGGCCGACGGCCTTGAATTGCGCCAACCCCAGGGCGCACTGGCCGTAGGTCAGTGTGGCCTGGGGAACAACGTCATCAATAGGTCGGGCCTCGAAGAGGGCCACTCACGTCAGGCCGTCCTGCCACTTGCCATTGTCCTGATTTTGTCGTATTTTTGCCGTCTAAAACTAATTCATCATAAGTGCCGTCACAGCCATTTATCATATTGTCATCAACACCTACCGCCGGGAGATGACATTGCCTCTCACGTCGTGTGACCAGTTGTATCGGTATATCGCACGCGTTGTGCAGAATTCCCAGTCAACACCACTTGTCATCAACGGCATTGAGAACCACATCCACCTGTTGATCAATCTGCATCCGTCAGTGCGTTTGTCCGACCTTGTGCGCGATATCAAGTTATCAACGAGCCAGTGGATCAAACAGAATTCCGAATCTTTTCCGCATTTCAGGGGTTGGGGGAAAGAGTATGGGGCTTTCACCTACGCCTTGCGTGACAAGGAGATGGTTGTCAATTACATCAAGAACCAGCGTGTCCATCACCAACGGGAAACCTTTGAGGAAGAATACCGCAAACACTTGCTGAACGCTGGAATAGAATGGAATGAGTACCGCCTGACGTGAGTGGCCCTCTCCGAGGCCCGTTTGCTGTATGCCTTGTCCCCAGGCCACACGAGGCCTTCGGCCTGTGCGCCCTGGGGTTGCTTCAAGTCAAGGCCGTCGGCCTTGTTGTGGTCTTCGACCACGTTCAGTCTCCCCACCTTTTATCGGGTAATCCAAGGCGAGGGCTCACACATCATTGTGTAACCGTGACTAAAGGGGGAGGGCGTGAAGGAAAGCGGAGAACATCTTCGGTGAATTGTTACCCTGGGCCGGGAAATGCTAAAAAAAACATAAAAAAATGACGGTTTTGGGGCAGGTTGGCAAAATTTTTGCTATCTTTACGGCTTGAAATTAGAGATTTGATGGCAGCACGCGAGAAATATGATGAGGCGCAAGTGGTTGAGCAGCTGCACAACCAGGCGACGTGCAAGGCGGCTTTCGGTAAAGTGATTGAACATTACAGTTCTCAACTTTACTGGCAGATCCGCCGCATGGTCATTGACCACGACGACGCCAACGACGTGCTGCAAAACACCTTCATGAAGGCATGGATGAACATCGACAACTTCCGCGGCGACGCCAAGTTGTCAACGTGGCTCTACAAGATCGCCATCAACGAGTCAATCACGTTTGTGAACAAGAAGAAGGTGATGAACCAGCTGTCCATCGACGATGACGAGAGTTTCCTTGTCAACCAGTTGGAGAGTGACGAGTGGTTTGACGGCGACCAGGCGCAGATTAACCTGCAGAAGGCCATCGCCACCCTGCCCGAGAAGCAGCGCCTGGTGTTTAACCTGCGCTACTATGACGAGATGAAGTATGACGAGATGAGCGAGATTCTGGGTACAAGCGAGGGTGCCCTGAAGGCTTCCTATCACCATGCTGTGAAGAAGATTGAACAGTACCTGGGCGAGACAGGATAAAAAAATGTGATCGCCCATTAAACTTTTTTGACAAATGCAAGTCAAATAGGCGTTATGAAACACGAAGACTCCACAATATTGAAAAAATACGGTAAAGATCCGGGCTTTAAGGTGCCGGAGAATTACTTTGATGATTTCAACACAAGGATGGCACAGATGCTGCCCGATGTTGAGATCACACCCATCGACGTCAAGCCCACAATGTGGCAGCGCGTGAAGCCGTTTGCCTACCTGGCTGCGATGTTTGCCGGCGTGTGGCTCATGATGTCGGTGTTCAGCCACTACACCAGCACAGCAGGCAACCTGAATGGCGTGAGAGCCGTTGCCGAGAAGTTGAGCGACGACAAGAACAACGTCGAGGACTTCATCATGAGCGGTGCAGTGAGCGACTATGACATCTTGAACTATGAGGACTCGGTGATGATGAGCAACGAGGACGACACATCGGATGACGAATAATTGTTTATAACGACTTTAGAGAACTGAACTATGAAAAAGATAATTTCTATACTGATAATGGTACTGGCAATCTCAACGGTGGCCACAGCGCAGAAGAACCGCACCAAGTTTGCCACGGACATGTACCAGGCCAAGCATGAGATGATTATCGAAGAGTTGGGCCTGACGCAGACTCAGCAGAAACAGTTCATGCCGCTCTACGAGCAGATGGAGCGCGAGATATATCAGGTGAACCGAACCGCACGCACCCTTGCAGCCGAGGTGGAGAAGAAGAAAAATCCCACCGACAAGGAATATGAAGCAGCGGCGTTGGCCTTGTCCAACACTCGCGTGCAGGAAGGTGACATCGAAGCCAAATACTTCGAGAAATTCTCCAAGATATTGAGCAAGAAGCAGTTATTCCTGCTCAAGCAGGCCGAGATGAAGTTCACCCGTGAGATGCTTTCCAAGAAACGCAAAAAATAGATTCATAACCAGAAATGAATTAATTCCAACTTGTCTTAAATCGCCCATTTCGATAGAACCCACACCAACAATCCCACAACATGCTCCCATGCTGTGGGATTGCTGCTTTTTGAATCTTCATCACATGGTGTAACTATTCGGCCAAAATAATCCCGCGCTAAGCCGCAAGTGTGCTAAGATTAATATGCAACAGGATGTGTCATTGATGATGGTAAATCTCGTCTATCAATCAACCCCATCCGCTATCAACATGAGAAAGGATACGATTGCCTTAAATGACTATAAAACAAAAAACTTAGCGGATGAGCGACTTAGCGTGGAACACTACTGTAGGTGAATGGCTGAATAGTTACCCACATGGCTGTCTCGCGTTAATTTTTGCAAAATAATGGTGTTTTTCGGTGGATTAACACATTATTATTGTATCTTTGATGTTACAAATGCAAATCAAATCCCTGACTGACTATGAAACAAGTTATTTCCCATTTCCTATTAATTGCATTACTGATTATGGCATTTCCATTTCTCACATCAGGAGCAAACAAAGTCATCGACTTCAATTTCCCGCAGGACGTGTCCAAGGAGGCACTGTCCGACCTGGACAAGGCCTTGAAGTCGGGCGACGGACAATTGACCGTCGATGCGCTGGTGCGCTACAGCGTTGCACAGAGCGGCATCTCTCAAGACAACATGCCCGAGATTGTCAAGCAGATAGAAAAAGCCATCAAGAAGGAGAAGCGTCCCGAGTACAAGGCACTGCTCAACTACTTTGAGGCGATGGTCTATCAGGGCTACCGCGACAGCTATGCCCGATGGACCAACCGCAACAACCCCGTGGGCGAAGAGCCTGCCGACGTGAGCGAGTGGGACCGTCACCAGTTTGACGTGAAGATCCAGCAACTGCTGGAGAAGACGCTGGCCGACCCCGAAGCCCTCAAACAGGTGCCGGTAACCACGTTGCCCGACATCGTCAAGTGCAACGAGTTGGGGGCCACCTACTGCCCCACCCTGCTCGAGTTCATGGTGATGAAAGATCTTGAAATCTACAGGACGATTGATGACGAAATGAGCGAGGCTCAGTGCCGACGGCTCGAGGCCATGTGGCTTGATGCCACCCTGGGTAATGTTCCGGCACACATCTACGCCATGACTGAAACGCGCTCGAGCATCAGCGAGGAAGATTACCAGAAGTACCAGGACAGCGAGTACAGCGCGCTGTTGCTTGACAGGCTTTACTTCCACGACAAGAAAGAGGGCTATCAGACACTCAAGGATTACGTGAGCCGCTTCCCCAATAGCATGTTCACCCCCGGCATCAAGAACAAGGTCACCGATATGGAGAGCAAAGAGGTGTCGGTGCGTTATCCCACAAGGCGCTCCACCCGCGACAGCATCCCCATTACCGTTGATGTCAAGAACAGTAACTCATTTAATATCAATGTCTATCGGATCCCCTACGTGGCGCTGGACGATTACCGCATCAACGCCAGTGGAATGAAGTTGGAGTCCAGTTATCCGATGACGGCCCAAGGGACGATCCCCTTCTCGCAGAACGGCATCAATGCCACGCTGCCGCCGCTGCCCTACGGTGCCTACATCGTGTGCAGCGAGAATATCGGCCAGAATTCCAAATTGGAGCACATGCAGGACCTGTATAACTACCACATCCTGCGCGTGACAGACATCGCGCCCTTCACCATCATGCGCATCGACGGCAAGGATCACATCGCCGCCGTTGACATCAACACTGGCAAGCCGATGCCCGGCGTTACCATCAACTATACCTATGGCCGCGAATCTATCACCGGCACATTAGGCACCACTGGGGCAAACGGCCTTGTCAACGTTCCTGAGAGCATCAACGACACCAAAAACGACAACTATGTCATCCCCTTTGACGGCATGCTCATCACCGCCGAGAAGGGTAAGGACAAGTATAGCGAAGCAATCCGCTATGACCACATACATCGCTATGACCGCTCCAACTACAGCGGCATCATCTATACCGATCTGGGCGTTTACCGTCCTGGCGAAACGGTGCACTGGGCAGGCATCCTGTTCAACACGAGCAATGAGGGCCGCAGCCCCAGAACCGATTATCCGGTGGAAATCACCTTTGTAGACAAGAACTATGAACCCATCGACACGGTGAAACTCAGGACCGACGCCTATGGTCGTGTCGAGGGGTCGTTCCTCGTGCCCACCGACCGCATGAACGGACGGTTCACGCTGGTGATGAAGGAGGCTGGCGTTGGCCGTTATGCCACGACGTTTGCGCGCCAGTACATTAATGTGAGCGAGTACAAGACGCCCACGTTTGCCGTCACCTTCCCCGACGCCCGACGCAGTTACACCGCCGGGCAGCCCGTGAAGGTAAGCGGCAAGGTGGAGACCTATAGCGGCATGCCTGTGGCCAACACCCGGGTGCGGCTCTCGTTGATCCAAAAGGAATGGAGCTGGTGGTGGTGGCGCACCAGCAACGGCAACGGTGAACACCTGATGGACACAACTGTTACCACCGACGCGCAAGGCATGTTCACCTTCACCTACGAGCCGCAACTGTTCCAGGAGAACAAGACGAGAAGCAACAACCGCTGGTCGCGCTACAACTACCAGGTTGTTGCAACGGCAATCAACGATGCCGGCGAGACCCAAGAGGAGTCCACCTCGTTTATTGTGGGCACCCGCCGCGGCATCGAGTTGGGCAGTGAGAACGGCGACATCTACCTCAACGACAAGCCCATCAAGTTGCCGCTCATCTACAACACCACCGATGAGCAGAACACCTCGACGTGGTGCACCTGGGAGGTGATCCCACTCGGAGCGACTGAACCCATCCTGACAGGCAACCTCAACACCGATGACCCGACGCTGGACCTCACCAGCCTACCCTCGGGACAGTACACCCTGAAACTGCACATCCTGGATGCCGAGGAAGGCGAGCAGGACGTGGACGTCTCACGCACGATAACCCTGTACCGCAAAACCGACAAGCAGGCTCCCGTCAAGGACACCCCCTTGTGGATTGCGCCCCAGGACAAAAGCGTTGACAGGAACAACCTGGGCCACATCAATGTGGGTGTATCGACCCCCAAGGCCTATATCTACTATGTGGCCTCGACGGCCACCAAGGTCATTGCCGAGGGCTGGCTCAACTATAACAAGGGGATGAACGACTTCACCGTGCCGCTGCCCAAGGAGACGGGTGCCGACGTGACCGTACAGTTTATCTCCTACTACGGCTCCCAGTTGTGGCAGAAGACAGTGACGCTAACGAATCCTTATAAGGCCGAGGCACTGAAAATCACGGCTACCTCGTTCCGCGACAAACTCGCTCCCGGCGACCTGGAGCGCTGGACCTTCTCGCTCACCGACCAGAACGACAAGCCCCACCAGGGCGCAATGTTGCTCGACATGTTCGACAAGGCCATCGCGAGCATCTCGGCCAACGACTGGCACTTCAACAACTGGCGCCTGACTGGAGCCAGCGCATACATGAACGCCAACTCACTGGACAGCAAATCATCGCTTTATACCCGCTGGAGCGATAGGATGCTCAATACCCCCGATGCCCTCAATGCCTTCATGCCGATGCTGTTCACCTATGGACAGGGCATCTTCAGCCGCTACATGAGTATTAGCGCCAACAGCGCCTCGAAAGGTCTACTCGGGGAAGAAGTGAGGATGATGGCAAGGCCCGCTGCAAAGATGGCTACCGATGATGCGGTCTATGAGACAGAGGCAGCCTTTGGAAGTGTTGAGGAAGCCAAAGAAGATAGCGGTCCCCAGGTCGATGAGAAGAACCTCGACAAGGTGCAGTTGCGTGAGAGCGATGTGAAGACGGCACTGTGGATGCCGTTGCTCACCACCGACGCCAAGGGCAACATCCAGGTAGAATTTGAGGTGCCTAACTTCAACACAACATGGATCACCCAAGCCGTGGCATGGGACGAGAAGATGGTGGGCAGCCAGTGGATGGCCGAGGTCTTGACCCAAAAGCCCCTGATGGTGCGCTCGAGCATGCCGCGCTTCCTGCGCCAGGGCGACGTGGCCACACTTGCCGCCACCGTGCAGAACGCCACCGACCAGCAGGCCTCGTGCGATGCTGTCATCGAGTTGTTTGACCCGCGCACGGGCGACACCTACGCCACGCGCAAGTTCAACCTCACGCTCGACCCGATGGGCAGCCAGGCCGTTACCATCGACTGGGCTGTGCCCGATACCATCTCGATGATGGGCTTCCGCATCAAGGCCGCCAACGGCCGCTATGGAGACGGCGAGCAGGTGATGGTACCCGTGCTGACGACCATCTCGCCGGTCATCGAGACCGAGCCGTTCTATATCGAGGCAGCACAGCCCCACTACGAGACCCAGTTGCCCGACTTCCCCGCCGACGCCCGCGTGACGCTGGAATACTGCGACAACCCCATTTGGTACTGTGTGCTTGCATTGCCCACGATCTTCAGCGACACCTATACCGTCTCGACTCATGCGGCCCACAGCCTGTTTGCCCTGCAAGTGGCTCAAGGCGTTGCCAAGGCACAACCCCAGATCAAGGATGCTGTCAACTACTGGAAGGAGCACAACGAGGATTCCACCCTCGTGTCGATGCTGCAGAAGAACCAGGACCTCAAGATAGGCACCCTGCTGGCCTCCCCGTGGATGCGTGAGGCCGACCGCCAGACGCTGCGCATGTCGCGCCTGAGTGACCTGTTTGACGACACGACCGTCAAGATCGAGTATGAGAAAATCATCACCGCGCTGCAGTCGCTGCAGATGCCCGACGGCGGCTTCACTTGGTACCGCCATCCCGACTGCAAGTCGAACGTGTGGACTACCGAGACCGTGCTGGAACTCCTGGGCGAAATCAAGCACCTGGGTTTCCTGCCCGAGGACAACCGCCTGACGACCATGATTGACCGCGCGCTCACCTACTATGATAAGGAGAACGTGGCACTGTTCAACGACATCAGGAAGTATCGCAAGGATCCTTACGATAGTTTCACCTCCTATGCCTACACGCGCTCGCTCTATCAAGAGGTGCAGCAGCCCAAGTCCAGCGCCGAACTGCTCAAGAAGACCGTCAAATACATGGACAAGAACTGGGGCAAGGGCATCACGCTCAGGCAGAAGGCCTACTACGCCATGACGCTCGAGCGCAACGGCTACCACAAGACGGCGGCAAGCATCATCGAGAGCATCCGCCAGTTTGCCATCACCAAGCCCTCGACAGGCATGTATTGGGACAACCTGCAGACGGGCTACGGCTGGTGGGAATTTGACAAGGTGGCCTACACAAGCACCATCCTGCGGGCTATGGACGAGATTGACCCGCGTCAGGACGAGATCGACCTGGTGCGCAAGTGGATACTGCTCATGAAGCAGAGCAACGATTGGGGCAGTTACAGCCTTGCGGCCGATGCCGTCTATAGTATCCTGAGCACCGGCAGCCAGTGGCTGGACCGCAGCACCAGCACACCGGCGATCACCGTTGCCGGGCAACCCATCAACCTGGACAAGATGGCACAGTGGCTGGGCTACTTCCGCACCACCTTGCCAGCCACCACCACCGGCAGCGTCGTGATTGACCGCACGGGCAGCGGCCCCGCCTGGGGTGCCGTCTACAGCCAGTTCAAGGCCCCGATGACCCAGATTCAGGAGAAATCCATCGAGGAGGTCTCGATCAGCAAGGACTACTATGTGTACGCCCAGGATGGCTCGTTGCACAGCGCCACCTCCTTCAAGGTGGGCGACAAGGTGAAGGTGCGCGTGATCATCAAGGTGAACAAGGACATGGACTTCGTCACCATCACCGACGAGCGCGCCGCCTGCTTTGAGCCGGTTGACCAGTTGTCGGGTTACCGCAGCGAGGATCGCACCTGGTTCTACCAGGAGACCAAGGACACCCAGACCAACGTGTTCATCACCAGCCTCGACAAGGGCACACACATCATCGGCTATGATGTATGGGTGACCAACCCTGGTGAATTCACCTCGGGTATTGCCACAATCCAGTGTCAGTATGCCCCGCAACTGAGTGCCCACAGCGCCGGCAAGAGCATCACGATTGAGGGGAAATAACCTATTTTCCCCTTAATCGTGTTACCATCTGTAGTTTGCAATTTTATTATCCATTAAATCAGTCACTTAAGAACTATTTGGATAAAAAAATGACAACTTTTTAGTCAAAAAAACGATGGTATTTGCAAGCAAATGTTAGTGATTTTATAACTGTGTCATTATGGTTGGCAGTAATTTTGCATCGCAAATCACATCGATTCAATGACAATATATTTGTGATATGACATTTTGTCTTATCTATATTTTTGAAGACGATAAAACGACAACTGAAGAAAGAAAGCAATCAATTTTTAAATAATAAATCTTTTGATGGTAGTTAATGTTGATTAAATGATTATTAAAGCCTAACCTTAATATCTAAGCCTATTTAAAGCTATTAACGCAAGCAATAAAAACATGAGAATTAACGGTGTCTGCGAGAGCAGCCGCCGTTTTTTATTTGTCATCTTCAATATTAATCATTACCTTTGCGGTCATCAGAAACCAAAATTAGTAAATACAAGAGACAATGGCAGCAATCAAGACTATCGGTCTGTTGACCTCGGGAGGCGATGCCCCCGGCATGAATGCCGCAATCCGTGCGGTGACTCGTTCAGCAATCTACAACGGCTTTAAAGTGAAGGGTATTTACCGCGGCTACAAGGGTCTGGTCGAGGACGAGATCGTCGATTTCAAAACCCAGAATGTTTCCAACATCATCCATCACGGCGGCACCATCCTCAAGACGGCGCGCTGCAAGGAGTTCAAGACCGCCGAGGGGCGACAGCAGGCCTACGAGAATATCAAGAAGCACGGCATTGACGCACTGGTGGTCATCGGCGGTGACGGCTCGCTGAGCGGCGCACGTCAGTTTGCGAGCGAGTATGACTTCCCCATCGTGGGACTGCCCGGAACCATCGACAACGACTTGTCGGGGACGGACCACACCATCGGCTATGACACGGCGCTGAACACCATCATGTGGTGCGTGGACCGTATCCGTGACACTGCCAGCAGCCACGAGCGACTGTTCTTTATCGAGGTGATGGGCCGCGAGTCGGGCTTCCTGGCACTGAACGGCGCGATTGCTTCCGGTGCCGAGGCCGCCATCATCCCCGAGATATCGACCGAGCACGACCAGTTGGCCGAACTCATCCAGCGCGGTTTCCGCAAGAGCAAGAATTCGTCGATCGTGCTGGTGGCCGAGAGTCCCGTGACGGGCGGTGCCATGGGCCTGGCCGAGAGGGTGCGCAAGGAGTATCCGCAGTATGACGTGCGCGTGACCATCCTGGGCCACTTGCAACGCGGCGGCTCCCCCACCGCACAGGACCGCATCCTGGCCTCACGCATGGGTGCGGCGGCCATCGATGCCCTGATGGAAGGCCAGCGCAACATCATGATTGGCGACGATGACGAGAAAATCGTGTATGTCCCCTTCAGCAAGGCCATCCACAACGAGAAGCCCATCGACCGCGACCTGCTCGAGACGCTGCGACGGCTGTCCATATAGACTTCGAACTTTTTTAACTACAAATTACACGAATTAGACACATTGGCATCCGCCCCTCCAATGAGCGCGGATGCCAAAACTTGTTTAATTCGTAGATTGAAACGGGTTATTGGTACTTGGGAGATGGTCCGTACTTGTTCTCGCCCCACTTGCTGTCGATAACGGCAAAAATGACATTGATGATCAACAGGAGGAAAGCAGCCATGCTACAGCCCACCATTGTGGTAGCAACAGCAGGTGAAGCCTGAACCGAGTCGACCATTATTTTGGTCAGTTCCATCGGGTCAGTCATGCCGGCTATGGCCTGGATGTTGGGGCCCAGCAGATAGGCTGCGCAACCATAGTAGGCCAAGAAGCACAATGCCATCAGCGCCACCCACCAGCCGCTGTGGTTGGTGTCGTGCAGGCGGCGTGTCAACGCTGCAAACTCGGGGATCACCACAGCGAGGCCGAAAATGCCGCTCAGGTAACCGATGGCCGGCACGAGCAGGCTGAGGAAGGTGAAGACACTCGAGACAATAATCACAAACAGGACGAACCACCAGAACTCGCTGCGACGGGCACGGCCCTTGAAGTCAAAGTACTTCTTGAAGCATGTCTTGACAGCAGTGACCGGGTCCATCATGGGGCTGGCGGTCACGCGGGGCTGGTACTGCGGTGCGGGCTGGGGAGCCTGCGGCTGATTAAACACGGGAGGCTGCGGTTGTTGATTCTGTTGTTCCATATCTGTTGATTTTTAAGTTGATTGATTCATTGTGAAGCACAAAGGTAACCTCTTTTCCACAAATCACCAAATCCACCGGACCGAAATCACGCATTTATTGGTACTTGGGCGATGGGCCGTACTTATTCTCACCCCGATGACTATCAAGTAGAGAGAAAACAAAGATAGCAAGGCTCACACCCACTTGAGCGAGATAGAACAACAGCATCAAGATACCGCCGATTACCGACACGCCGAACGCTCCCTTTATCTGCTCAAAGGTACCACCCAAATCGGAATACCCAAAGCCCAGAACAATGAGTGCTACTGTCTCGGTTGCCAATGAGGCGAGAAGTCCCCAAACAATCCACCAGCCGCTGCGTCCGGTGTCATGCAAGCGGCGTGTCTGCACTGCGAGCGACGGGATCAACACAAAGAGGTAGGCCAAGGCAATAATAATCACGAGTATTAAATGAATAGTCTGGGTCAGAGCGCCATTGGTCTCACCCGGCTCCATGACAAAACGCCCTTCCAATACAAGCGAGGTCACACCCATGAGGATTAAGGGAATGACAATTATCAACAATGTGAACAGGCCGAACCACCAGTACTCGCTGCGGCGCGCACGACCTGTGAACGTGGCATAGTCGCTGATGCAAGCCCCGACGGCTTGTTTGAACGTCAAGGCAGGTTTAGTTTCTTGAATCGTTTCCATGACTGTAGAATTTTATATTCATAAATGTTATTTGTTATTTTCCCTGCAAATTTCGAGCCAAAAAGCGAGAAAAACAAGCGTTAGAACGGGAAAAACGCCATCTTGCTTTTTTTATCACAAAAAAACGTCTAATGATTTTACACTTTCACGACCATCACAAGGTAATTCTTTTGTAATTTTGCAGCCGAATTATCAAAAACCGTGTCAATGAAACGACAATTGAAGATATGGCTGGAGTGCTTCAGGCTGCGCACGCTGCCAGTATCACTGAGCGGGGTGGTCATCGCCATCGGCCTGGCCAAGTGGCACCATCACTTTCAGTGGACACCGGCGCTGCTGTGCCTGGTGTTTGCCCTGCTGGCGCAGATCGTGTCTAACACCGCCAACGAGTATTTTGACTACCTGCACGGCGCCGACAAGCCTGGCCGCGTGGGGCCGCGGCGCGGCGTCACCGAGGGCGACATCACCCCCAAGACGCTGCGCAATGTCACTGCCGGTCTGCTGGCCCTCGCCGGCATCGTGGGCTGCTGCCTGATCCCCTATGGCGGCTGGTGGCTGCTGCCCGTGGGCATCGTCATCGCCGTTGCCGCGCTGGCCTACAGCACAGGCCCCTATCCCCTATCCTATCATGGCCTGGGCGAACTGACGGTGTTCATCTTTTTTGGCTTGGTGCCCGTGAACCTGACCTACTATGTGATGGCACTGCGCTGGGATCCGCTGGTTATCCTCTCGTCCATCACGACAGGCCTGCTGGCCGTTAACGTGCTGCTCATCAACAACTACCGCGATGTGGATGACGACCGCGAGGCGGGCAAACGCACGTCGGTGGTCATCTTTGGCCGCAAGGCTGCGGCATTCTCCTACCTGCTCAACGGTTATCTGGGCATGGCGGTACTCACTGCGCTGTGGATCATGATCGGTTGGGGCAAGGTGATGCCCTTGTGGACCTTGGTCATCCCGGCACTCTACCTCGTGATGCACACATCCACATGGTACAAATTACGTCACCGCGACGGCGCCGCCTTGAACCCCCTGTTGGGCGAAACTGCCCGCAACATGCTCATCTTCACCCTGCTATTGACTATTGTACTCATTATATATTCTTAAGATATGGCCCTGATTGACGACATCCGCGCCCTGCGCATAGCCGACTATGACTACCCCCTGCCCGACGAACGCATTGCCAAACACCCGCTGGCCGAGCGCGAACAGTGCAAACTTCTATATTATAAATGTGGGGAACCAATGCAGGAACACCGCTTCTGGGAAGTGCCGTCGCTGCTGCCCGAGCACTCGACCCTCATCTATAACAACACGCGTGTGATCAACGCTCGCCTGCGCTTTCGCAAGGAGACGGGCTCGACGGTAGAAATCTTCTGCCTGGAGCCGGTGTTGCCGCGCGACTATGAGCAGATTTTCCAGACAACGGGGCATTGCGTGTGGCAATGCTTGGTGGGCAACAGCAAGCGCTGGAAACAGGGTGCGCTCACCCAGACTGTCTCTATCGACGGTCACGACGTCACCCTGGCTGCCACGCGCGGCGAACAGCGCGGCAACGCCTGGGAAATCGCCTTTGACTGGGACGGCGCGGAAGGGCAGATCACATTTGCCGACGTGCTTGAGGCCGTGGGCGAGATCCCCATTCCGCCCTACCTGAACCGCGGCACCGAGGAGAGCGACTCGACTGATTATCAGACCGTCTATAGCCACATCGACGGCAGTGTCGCCGCACCCACTGCCGGCCTTCACTTCACCGACGAGGTGCTTGCCGAGTGCGACCGCCGGGGCATCGTACGTCGTGAACTCACGCTGCACGTGGGTGCCGGCACGTTCCAGCCCGTCAAGAGCGAGCACATCGGTGATCACCCGATGCACTACGAGTTCATCAGTGTGCCCCGCAGCGTCATCGTGGACATCATCAATGCCCCGGGCCCCATCATCGCCGTGGGAACGACCAGTGTGCGCACTCTCGAGAGCCTGTATTACATCGGTCAAATCCTCGAGGACAATCCCGATGCCGACGAGGAGTCCCTCACCGTGACCCAGTGGATGCCTTACACGACGCCTTGCCAAATCCCGACACGCCAGGCGTTGCAGAACATCGTCGATTACCTGGACCGACACCATACCGACACCTACATGGGCAGCACCCAACTGATGATAGCACCCGGATTTGAATACCGCATCGTGCAGGGGATGATCACCAACTTTCACCAGCCGCAGTCCACGCTGCTGTTGCTCGTGGCCGCCTTTGTTGGCCAGGAGCGGTGGCGCCCGATGTATGACTATGCGATGGAGCATGGATTCAGGTTCCTGAGTTACGGGGACGCACAACTGCTGTTAGGAGTTAGGAGTTAGGAGTTATATTGTTTTTGATAGGAATAATAACTTTTTCGTTTTTTTTGCGGTCAATTTAAAAAAAACACATAATTTTGCATATTCAAACTACCGCACATTTCTTTTACTACTTTAACTATAACCTAAAAAAATTGTTAGTCAAATGACACTTAAGAAACTCATCTCGGCAAGTGCTATTGCTGCACTCGCCATGTTTGCCGTTAATACTAATGCAGGCAACATCGACACCAATGCAGCCCGTGCTGCCGCCCAGAACTTCCTCAATAGCAAGTCTGCTGGTATGCTCAAAGCCACATCCAGCGACGCTATCAAGCTGGCTTACAGCCAGCCTTCAAGTGTGAGTGGTAATGCCTACTATGTGTTCAACATCGACGGTGGCGGTTGGGTTGTCATCGCTGGTGACGACCGCGCCAACCAGGTGCTCGCCTATGGTACCGAGGGCAGCCTGGACATGAACAACCTGCCCACCAATATGAAGGGCTATATGGACCGCTATCAGCGCCAGATCGAGGCCGTACAGAAGCATAACCTGCCCATCAAGGCCGCTAAGGCACCCAAGCGCGTGCAGGCCGTTGCCCCCTTGTTGAAGAACATCAACTGGGCACAACAGAGCCCCTTCAACTACCAATGCCCCACCTATAATGGAGAGAGAGCTTCGGTAGGTTGTGCCGGACTGGCCATGGCTCAGATTGTGAACTACTGGAAATATCCCACCGAAATGCCGGCCTTGGGAGGTTATCAGAATTCCTACAACTACCAGTACATCGGCAACCTGCCTGCCAGGACGATGGACTACAGCTTGATACGCGACCAGTACACCACCTGGACCGATGCAGGCTCGCTGGCTTGGGTAGACGGTGTCACCGATGAGGAGAAACAGGAAGTGGCTTGGCTGTGCCGATATTGCTCGCAGGCCTGCCTGATGAACTTCTCGCCCGACGGCAGCGGTAGCAACGTGCTCAAGCAGAAGAACGCCTTCCTGACAGTGGGTTACAGCACTGATGCCAAGTTGCTCGGTATCGAGGCATGGCCCAGCCGTGAGACCTGGAACACCTCTGACTATAGTGACGATGAGTGGACCGCCATCATGAACCAAGAACTGGTAGCCGGCCGTCCCTTGCCCTACTCCTGTGAGGACTGGTCTGATGGTCACGCCTTTGTCGTTGACGGTGTCGATGCTGATGGACTATATCACGTGGTTTGGGGCTGGTATGGCCGTGGTGACGGCTGGTTCCAGCACCGTGCATTCGACGTAACAGTACAAAACCAGTCCATGCACTTCAACGATGCCCTGTTCATGGTCATCGACCTCTACCCCTATGAGGGATATGTGATTCCCGGTGACTATGACCTGGGTGACGTGAACCATGACGGCGATGTTGATGTGAATGATGTAACCGCAATCATCTCCTATATTCTGGGAGCCGAGCCCACGCCGTTCCATTTCGAGCAGGCCAATGTTGACGGTGATGCCGCAGGTGCTATCGATGTGAATGATGTGACGGCACTCATCAGTATCATCTTGGGCGCACAGTAATGAGCATCTGCTGAGCCCAATCACTTGAGATATCTGCCAGGGACAGGAACCACACACGTGCTTCTGTCCCTGCTTTTTTTGCCACTGTTGCACAAAGATTCATCTACAAAAAAAGCCGATTGGTCACTTCATCCGGGGCGAAAAGGGGGAAAATCGCCCTTTACCGTTTTTTCGGGAGTTAAACTCGGCATCACAATTGCAGTCTAAAAGACAAACGAAAACGAATCAGATCACTTGTTGAACATTAATAATACAACACGATTATGAAAACTTCTGTTAAAAACCTGATGATGAGCTTCGCGCTCATGGGATGCCTGATCATCGGCGCATCCGACGCCTCGGCCCAGGGCCGCAGTCGTTCACAAGGAGGCAGCTCCAACAGAAGCCAGTCGGCAGCTGTCTCACGTTCCAGCAACTCATCGGCCACATCGCAGGTGAGCCGCAGCAGTAGAACGGCTTCCAGCCGCAGCAGCAGTTCGGCAACACCGCAAGTGAGCCGCAGCAGTTCCAGCAGCAGTTCGCGCAACAGCTCGGCCACACCGCAGGTGAACCGAAGCAGTTCCAGCAGCTCGCAAGTGAGCCGCAGCACATCGACCACGAGCCGCAGCACAACTGTTGCACCGCAGACTAACAGCAGCAGCTCGACCAGCAATCGCGGCACCGTGGGCCGCAACACGGGCAGCACAAGCAGCAGGCCCTCGACCGTTACCACTCCCGCGAACACGACCCGCACAACCATCGGCAGCCATGGCACAACCGGCAGCAGCACCCAGAGCAAGGCTGGCAGCGTTGCCCCTCGCGACAACAAGACTGTCACCAGCAACTCGCTCGACCGCTCCACGCTCAACAACAAGGGCAAAGCCACCGTCCCCGACAATCGTCCCGACGTGACGCCCGACAAGG
>ERZ842401.2221-NODE-2221-length-26243-cov-4.411792_pt1 | contig 26243 bp, 34 predicted proteins | sample MGYA00521270_ERZ842401 | MGnify/ENA primary metagenome ERZ842401 (study PRJEB31892, sample SAMEA3878208) | bioreactor metagenome | biome: Moose rumen | place: Sweden | collected 2011-10 | study: EMG produced TPA metagenomics assembly of the PRJEB12797 data set... | reverse complement strand
TTCAGACGTGTGCTCTTCCGATCTCATCAACAAGCAGCTTGAATGGGCACTAAAACGCGGCGTAAGTCTGGATTTCGAGGATTTAGCTCAGGCAACAAGAGCCGAACTCCTCAAGGCAGGAATATACACTATGGCCGACAGCAAGGCTCAGCATCAGCCCGCCAAATCATCACATGAGGACTTACCAGATACAGGAGGAGTAATCCCCCCTTTATTCATACAGTTCAGCTCAGCGAGTGAAGCTATGTGCGCGATCACGATATTTGACTGGTTGCATAAAGTCTTCTCGAAGGCACATGCAGAGAAATACTCAGGGCTTCGACTTACAGCGAGTGGAACTCAGGAGGTTCATCATGCTTAAACGTACACCCGGTAAATGGACATGGGGTTTCTCGAAAGACCCTGAGACTTACGGCAAGCCCGGTATTTTTATCGAGGGCGATGAAGGAGAGCCATTAACGCCCACAATAGGAGACCTTGAACTTATGGCACACGCTCCAGAAATGTACGAGGCATTATGGATGATTTCAAACAGCCTTACTAGGGGCTTAAACACAGGAGCATTCCCGAAGGATAAAAGCCTTGTATACGGCATCATGAAGGGAATAACGGCTCTGCTCAAGGAGATAAATGTTGAGCGTCAGGACAAAGCAAGGAGGCGCGACAATGGAAAATGAGATGATAGGGATCACGCGGGATAGAACTGATTTCTGGTTCACTTGCGTTGACAGCGACGTAATTGTGGATAAAGAACTTTCCCTTGCGGCTAAATATATTTTTACTGTACTGTGCATGATTGCTGGATTCGGTCATCGCTCCTGCATGACAAGCAATGAGACAGTCGCGGAAGCCGCCGGAGTCTCCAAGAGCACAGTAATCCGAGCCTGCAAGGAACTCGAAGCCAGAGGAGTAATTACTCGCGAATCACGCTTCAATGAGGATGGGCAACAGATTTCATGTATTACTCACCTTGTAGGATGCCACAGTAGGGAGGAAGCATAATGAACGGGAAGGACACTAAAGGCTACTGGTTTGCCTGTGTAGACAGGAAAGTTGCTATAGACCCGACATTATCGCCGATCGATAAAGCAGTCTTTGCTGTGTTATGTGCTCATGCTGATGACGACAGTAGAGAGTGCTACCTAAAGGTTGCGACAATCGCTTATGAGACTGGTTGCTCGGAGCGCAGTGTGCAGAACTCACTGAAAAAACTCGAAGAGCGTGGCATCATTGAGCGTAAGACTAGATTTGAGAACAATAAACAGCTTTCTTCACTGTACAAAATTATCGGCTATAAAGCCCCCTGCTACGCAACGCAGGGTGAAACTCCCTCAACTAGGGGTGCAGGAGATGCACGAGGGGGGTGCACCACGTGCACACAGAACAAGAATCACTTTAACGATATTAAAGACTCTCTTACGAGGGAAGCCGAACTCCCCGATACGGAAATTTTCCCGGTCGCCTTCGAGAATGGACAGCCAGTTATTCCCGACGAAGCTCCAAAGCATCATAACCCCGAAGAAGTCTGTACCCCTGATGACGCACCTGACATCATGAGACCTACAGCTCGCTATTTCCTGCAACAGACAGGTCGTCAAGGGTTGACATGGGATGAGATTTCAGCCCTCAGAGAGTTATCGGCCTCACAGTATCCTTCCCGCGTCCAGAAAGAAATCGACACCGCCGTGAAGAGATTCCTAAAGCGCGGGCAGTCATTAAGTGAGCTGACCTTTGGCTACATAGCAGGGTCGCTCGCACATCAGCCCACACGCGGCAAGAAGCGGAAATTACCCAAGACAGCAAAGCCCTCACCAGTTCCCGAATGCACTGACGAGCAGGCAGAGGCCGAAATGGCGGAGATTGAGGCAGCACTTGCGGAGTTTGACCGCGAAGCCGCCGCTAGGCATGCGGAGGACGAGGAAAGGAGGCGCGGGAGCAAATGAACACAGAGTCATTCACCAAACGTGAAGAGGCCGCCCGCACAAAAGCCCTAAGCTACCTCAAGGACAAGTTTCCGACTGTTGATGAACAGGCATTTTTCACGGACTACACCGGCCAAGTTTATGATGACCCGATAAGTTTTTGTGCAGTGGCACAAGCGGCAGAGATTGAGCAGATCTGCGCGACCTGCAACGGCACATGTTCACTCCCTGACAGCATCAAGGCAAAAAACAGCATACCCGTCATCAGCGTATCGACAAGCCCCAAAGGTTATAGTTATCTTGATGTGCGTTGGACGTGCGGATTAGGTTGCAAGTATGAGCAGTCGCGGGAATTTGAGCGTATGTTCAGGAAATCCGGCCTCAAGGAATTTAGTCGGCACATGACGTTCAAGAATTATGAGATTGGCAAATCCGACGCAGAAACAAGGCGAGCGATGAGTTCAGCAGTAAACGCGTCAAAGCATAACACATGCTTAATCCTCGCAGGCAAGCCCGGTACAGGCAAAACACACTTAGCCGTAGCAATAGCCCTCCGAGCAATGGAGCAGGGACATCAAGCAATATTCCGGCTGGTTAGTGCAATGCTAGACGAGATACAGGCCACTATCCGCGACAACTCAGACTATGACGGATTGATGAGGCAGTTCAAGACTGTACCGTGTCTAGTGCTTGACGACTTAGGCCACGAGAACATGACACCAGCACGCGCGAGCTACCTGCACCAAATCATAGATTACCGTTACGGCGAGAACTTGCAGACCATAGTAACGACCAATGCCCGAACGCCTGAAGAATTATGTGCATGGAGCGGAGAGGCGTTTATTGCCCCGATAATTTCGCGGCTCATGGGTAATGGAGCATGGGTAACGATAGCGAACGCGCAGGACAGGAGGCGTAGCAATGGCTAACATTCCTCAGAACTTGCAGGCAGAACGCGCAGTGATCGGAGCATGTCTGCTTTCTGTTGACGCATTGGGCACAGTGTCAGAAATGCTCAAGCCTGAAGACTTCCACGACATGAACAACAAGGCGGTGTACGAGATTTGCCTTAGCATGTACCTAGCGAACAAGCCGATAGACCTAGTAACGTTCCAGAGTGAGGCAGTCAGCAGAGGGATATTTGAGCGTATCGGAGGCCAGCCGTTTTTGGCGGAACTAGTCAGCGACACGATGGTAATTTCGAACGCTGGCTACTACGCAGAAATTGTGCAGGGGACAGCTTTACGCCGGAGAGTGATTGATGCCGGGCAGAAAATCTCAGCGTTAGGTGTGAAGCCTGACATTGAGGCAGGAGAAATAGTGAGTGAGGCTGAGAAGATAATTCTTGACGCTTCAGCCGAGAAGGAGACCTCCGGGCCTGTATCATTGCAGGTTGCCGCGCAGTCAGCCCTAGAGCGCATCAACGAGCTCAAAACCGGCACACGCAAGAACACCGGCTTCATGACGCACTTCACCGACCTTGACCGCATAATCTCAGGATTTCAGCCCGGAACGTTGAACATCATAGCCGCCCGTCCATCAATGGGAAAAACGGCCTTAGCCCTGAACATAGCGCAGTTTGGCGGGAACAATGAGGCAAATAGTCATGTGCTGTTCTTCAGCCTCGAAATGTCTACGGAACAGTTGACGCACCGAATGTTTTCAGCGCAGACGCTGGAATTTGGCGAGGGAGTGAGGTTGTCAGCGATAACGTCAGGGGAACTGAACGAATACGCCTCATACGCAGTAGGGCGAGCTGCTGAGAGTCTCCAGAGCCGAAATATCTACCTGCACTACAGTTCAGAATTGAGCGCAATGGATTTCCGCACCAAATGCAGACGATTCAAGACGCGCCATCCTGACCTGTCGTTAATCGTAGTGGACTACCTCCAGCTGATGAACGCCGGGCGCAAGGGCAACGACACGAGGCAGTACGAGGTAGCGGAGATTTCTCGTGTGATGAAGTCAGTAGCAGTGGAGCTAGAATGCCCAGTGATAGCGTTATCGCAGTTATCGCGAGAGACGGAGAAGCGTACAGACAAGAAGCCCCAGCTTTCGGACTTGCGGGACAGTGGAGCGATAGAGCAAGACGCGGACACAGTGATAATGCTATACCGCGAGGATTATTACTCAGAGAATGAGAACAACGACCTCAAGGACAGTGATGCCGTATTGCGAATAGCGAAGAACCGCAACGGGACAACCGGCTTATGCCATTTGACATTTCAGCGAGAATACACGAGGTTCATGAATCATGGTGTCTAAAGAGATTGTTGAACAGATCCGGGACGCGCTGGACATAGCGGACATAATCGGCGAGCGTGTGAAGTTGCGCCGGTCAAGCAGAGGCTATCACGGGTTATGCCCATTTCATCATGAGGACACGCCGTCATTCCACGTTTACACGGACACGCAGAGTTATTATTGCTTTGGTTGTCATGAGGCAGGAAATGTTTTCACGTTCCTGATGAAGACGGAGAATGTGAGTTTTCCCGAAGCAGTGAAGACCTTAGCCGACCGAGCAGGAATAGAGTTGCCGAAGTATGAGCATCCCGGCGAACGGAGCGCATATGACATTCTTGACCTAGCGGCGAAGTTTTACGCAGAGAAGCTGAGTGATTCCCCGCGAGTGTATCTAGAACGCCGAAAACTAGACGCTTCGGACATAACGAGGTATTCGCTAGGATATGCGCCGAACTCATGGGACGCTTTAGTGAAGTATCTTCGTAGCCAGAAAGTGTCGGATAAGCAGATGCAGGAGTTAGGGCTAGCGCAGGAAGGCAGGTACGGGCTTTACGACAAGTTCAGAGGCCGTGTAATGTTCCCGATCCGAGACATAGCGGGAAGGGTGATAGCGTTCGGAGGAAGGTTAATCGACGGTGAGGGAGCAAAGTATCTGAACAGCTCCGAGAGTGCGATATACCACAAGCGCAAGAATCTCTACCTGCTTGACCGTGCACGCAATGCGATTCGTGAGCGTAAGCGTTCAATTCTTGTCGAGGGATATATGGATGCAATCCGGCTTCACAAGAGCGGGTATTCTGAAGCAGTGGCCTCACTGGGAACGTCATTGACACAGGAGCAGGCGGAAACGTTATCGAGATTTGCGGACAGGTGCTATATGTGCTACGACTCTGACAGTGCAGGCCAAAACGCGACCCGTCAGAGCATGTTCACCTTGCAGAAGCACGGGCTTGATGTTTATGTAGTGAGCCTTCCTGAAGGTAAAGACCCCGATGAATTTCTAGCGACTAATCCCTCTGAAGCCTTCGAGGAGAGCCTCAAGAAAGCGCGACCGTTAGTAGTGTATTACGTAGACGCAATGAGGGCTAAAGTGTCCGACCCATTAACGCATAAGTCAGCAATGAAGGAATTATTTATGACGTTGTCGGAACTTGAAGTGTACGAAGTGTTAGCGCACAAGTCTTATCTGAGCGAGGCGACAGGCATCTCACCGAGCAAGATCGAGGAGTGGTTTATGTCCCGTAGCAAGCAGTCAGCCCCCACAGACACCCCCGCCCCTATGGAGGTGAAAGGCGCGGAACACCCCAGCGAGGCGGCTATGTGTTCATTGTTGTACCATCATGTAGAATGCCGAATCAGCCTCAAAGCAGACGCTATACTTGCTCTAATGCGCAACCCAACGGCGCGTCTTGTGGCGTTAGCCCTAGTGATGGAGAACGTGGACAGTCAGTATCTATTGTGGACGCAGTTAAACGAGACGGAGAAGCTGGCAGTGCTGGCACGCGGTGATGAGATATGTGCGCGTATGAAGGGTCTTAGCATGGCCGAGAAATTCCGCAGTACGTACATAACGTTATGCGATCGGAACAAAGCGCGACGCATCCGGGAACTGACGGCAAAGTTACAGAAGTCAGAAGCCACGCCGGAGGAGCTTTCAGAATTGATGAGGTTGAAGCGATGAGCCACAAGATGATAGCCCTTGATGAACCTACGCGTAAATTTCTGGGAGCGTTACGAAGTTTCCGGCGGAGGATCGGGAAGCGACAGCGAGAAATAGCCTCCGACCTAGCTCTAGATGACTCGACATACCAGAAGCACGAATTAGGTATAAGCTACCCCTCACTAGAAAACTTGATGAGGCTAGCAGAATATTTCGGCTATGACCTGTCGGAGAGCGTGAATCACATTGTGTACTACAGGACGCTTAAGCCGGAGGACATCAAACGGGAATTGAGACACTACGACCTGAGTTACCGTGAATTGTCAGAGGAGACCGGGTACACGATGGACAGGATATGCAGCTCAGTATGCATGACAGCGAAGGGAAGTCTAGCGTGTTTAAGCGCAGTACTTGAAGTAATTCGTAAGGAGCAGGCTGCGGAGAAATTCCGATCGGAGCATTGTTTGAAGCGCGAACGGAGGAGCAGGACATGATAGAGGCTTTGAAACCGTGTGAAAAATGCGGATGCGAGGCATGTTTTGCAATGAGTAAGGCCGAAGGTGGCCGTGTACGTGTGTATTGCCCAAAGTGCGGAAAAACGACGACATGGCGAAACGGTTTTGATAGAGCGTCGCGAGCGTGGAACGAGGCAAGCAATAGTTGAGCGAGAAAGGAGCAAGCTATGCGGAAGACGCGCAAGAGTTTCTGGGAAGACTTAAACCGAGTAACGGAGCTAGTGGAACTGATAATAACGTGTCATCCGCAAGGCTTCCGTGTGTTGCTTGGAGAAGTGCCGCCGCCGACTTCAAGGGAGGTACACGAAATGATGAACGCTGGACGTACTAAGCTCCCTGATGACTTTATTCCGACGATGCCGAACCTAGAGACTGAGGCGGAACGGATAGTGTATGACCGAGAATATTTCGACAAGTCAGTAGAACTAGGTGGAGGCTGGCCGCATATCTATGAAGTATCGCGCGAATTTCGGGACTCAGATTCCCGAATGTGGTCGGTAGTAATGGATCACGTAAAGTTTGTAGGACGTGCGTCTACACGTAACACCTCCCGATTGAAACGAGTAGCGCGTAAATATGGAATGTCCCAGAACACAGTGATGAAGTATCGGCGTGATTTCTCGTTGAAACTTGCGGAGATGATAGTCATGCCGACAGGTGATAATTTTCACCTTATACCCTGTTACGCCTGAAAAGTCGATGTGATTATAACGTTCATTATATTGTTTATTATGACGTTGATTATGACGTTTATCATAAATCGCGAAAATGCGCTAAAATATTAACATTCGAGAATACTATGAAGAGAGTATCCAGAGGTGGGTGCTCTCTATTTTTTATGCATAAATTTATTAGTGAGGTGAGACGATGAGCGACAGATTGAAGATAGAACACATTTCCCCAGCCGAGTTAAAGCCCTACGAAGGCAACCCGCGCATCCACACGGAGCAGCAAATCGAGAAACTCAAGGCGAGCATACAGGAATACGGAATAGTATTGCCGGTGCTGATAGACGCGAACAACGTAATCATAGCGGGACATGCAGTAGTGCAGGCGTGTAATGAGCTTGAGGTTGAGGAGATACCGTGTGTCCGAGCCTCACACTTAACGGAAGCGCAGACGAAAGCGTACATACTAGCGGATAACCGGCTTGCAGAGGATTCATCATGGGATAAAGCTATGCTCAAGACTGAAATGCTGAAGCTCCGTGATAATTACGGCCTCGAACTTGAACACACCGGCTTTGAGAAACGTGAGATATTGCGTTTGCGAATGGACATAGCGGACACCCCCAAAGATGAAGACGCAATGCCAGAAGATACGCAAGCTGTAGTATCTCAGCCCGGCGATTTATGGCTACTCGGAGACCACCGCCTAATCTGTGGGAGCAGCACGGACGCAGAGACAGTAAGCCGCCTACTAGCCGGAGCGAAGCCGCACCTAATGATAACTGACCCGCCCTATGGAGTGAATTACGATCCAGCGTGGCGGAATGAGTATAAAGAGGCGCAATCACTCCGAACAGGGCGAGTATTGAATGACGATCGGGACGATTGGCGCGAGGCATGGCGGCTGTTCACAGGAGATGTTGCATACATATGGCATGCGTCGCTTCATTGTCGGGCAGTAGCAGACAGTTTGGAGGCAGTAGGTTTTGTCCTGCGCAACCAAATTATTTGGATGAAGCCGCATTTCACGTTATCGCGCGGAGATTATCACTGGCAACATGAATGTTGCTGGTATGCAGTTCGCGAGGACAATTCAGAATGCCCAGAGATAGCACATTACTGTGATGGCTATGAGGCTTGTATTTATGCGGTGCGTAAGAACCAGAAGAGTCATTGGCAGGGCAGCCGTAGTGAGAGTACAGTATGGCAAATCGGCTTCAAGGAGGACGCGCAGACGACGCACGGTACGCAGAAACCTGTAGAGTGTATGCGCCGCCCAATGCTGAACAATTCCGAGCCGAACGACATAATCTATGAGCCATTTTCCGGGAGCGGGACGACAATAATAGCGGCTGAATCATGCCGTCGTAGGTGCTATGCGGTAGAGCTGAATCCTGAGTATGTGGATATGGCGATACGCCGGTGGGAAGAATACACAGGCCAGCATGCGATACTAGACGGCGATGGACGCACATTCTCGGAGGTCTCAGAGATACGGAGTGAGGTTAGTGAATGACGGGCGAAATCAGGGACTATACCCGAAGGAGACAATAGCGACTCTGTTGAATATCTCGGAACGCAGGCTAGAACAGCTGGCGAAGCAAAAGATAATCCCGAAGGCCGGACGTGGAGTATTTGATCTCGGCCCGACAGTTCAAGCATATGTACGATACCTGCAGGGACTAAGCAACGGAGCACTGAAGACAGGCGAACCGTCGGAACTAGACCGCCGATTGATGGAGGCACGAGTCTTAGAGAGAGAGTCTAAGGCACGGCAGGCGAAATACCGAGCTGACGCGATGGAGCAAGAAGTCCGTAAGAACCAACTACGCACAGAAATTCCCCAAAGACTAAGAGAACGCAATTATGATACCCAGCTAATTGATGAGGTTATGGCTGTAGTCAGTGAGATTCTTGGTGATAGCTCATGAGGCAGAAGGTCAACAAGACAGTCCAGCCGATACGGAGTCAGTCTGACCGTGATGCACTGGATTATTACTTCATGCACAGGAATTTACGCGACCGGGTAATGTTTGCGCTTGGGATATACACAGGCCGCCGAATCTCTGACTTAGTGAGGCTGAATGTTCGAGATGTTGCGTATGTGGACAGGAAAGGCAGGCTGTGCATAGTGGAGCGATTGACGATACATGAGCAGAAGACTGGGAAATTTGCTGACCCATTACTCCATCCGCGAGTGCGGCGAATATTGAGCAAATATCTGCGACAACGCCGGAAGCACAGTGAATCGCTTGGAGCGTTGCTGAATGAACCGTTGCTGAAATCTCGGAAGGTACGACATGACGGGCAATACCGAATAACGAAGCGACATGCATTGAGGGTATTAGCCAATGCGGCGCGAGCTTGCGGGCTGAACTACAAGATCGGGACGCACTCCCTGCGAAAGACGTTCGGATACATCCAGCACCAGAATGGAACAAGTATTGAGTTGATACAAAGAATGCTGAATCATAGCTCGCCAGAAATCACGTTAGCGTACATAGGGATAACACGTGATGACATGGACGAGGCAATATTGAGCATGGATTGAGGAGGCACAGATGATATGTATGAGCGAAGTGCGAGAGTAAACAGCTCTCTTGAACATACGTAAGACAGTGCAGGAGGACGCATGTTAAAACCTGATTTAGTAACTGTATTATCGAATAAGTGTGAAGACGCAGAAAACAGACTTTCAGCTTTAGAGGCGGCATTTGGCGACAAACTGGCGAAGCGTGGCTTGCGGATTAACTACCGTGTGTATTTTGAGACAGCACTCGGTATTAGTTTAACGGAGATAGACGGAGGTAAATGATGAAGAACATAAAACTTAACGATGAAGATATGCAGTCATTGAAAATGAGTCTGTTGGGATTTGTAAGGCGAGTATCGTTTCACGGAGCGGACAGCCCGGAAGAAGCGGAGACACTGCCCATACTAGTGAGCTTATTGCTTGGAGAGTCGTGGTTGTTCGACGGAGAGAAAAATCATGCCTTCGTGCATGAAGAGGAGACAGAATCGTACTGCGCGCAAGAATCGGAAAACAGCGGGACAGGTGTTTTGCGTGAATGCGGATGCCGTCGATGTTTTGAGTGCACGGAGTGATGTCCGAGTTTGCTGTTTTAGGACATTCGAAAATTTTTGCGTTCAAGTGGCATGAAGTCAGTGAAAAAAGGTACTGAGCGCAGATTTTGAGTTGCGGTCGGCTCGCTGACCCCGAAAAAAGTCTAGGCACAGAAATTTTAAGCTGCGAGTGAATAGGTTCGGTATTCATGCGGACTTAGGTTTTACGACTCTCAAAACGGAGGAATCGATGTCAAAGAAGAAAACAGAGAAACGAGATATGCGGAAAATGGAGGTTTCTCCTTCAGAAGCGGCCTCATTTTTGAGTATATCTGATGCAACTTTTTACAGGTTAGTCGCTTCGGGAGTGTTGCCCAAATCTGAGAACGGAAGATATGTTCTCTGTGAAGTTGTCGAGTCCTACTGGCGCAGTCAGTTCGACAGTGAAGGCCTCAAAGCCGCGCAAACCCGCCTAGTAACCGCGCAAGCCGAACTCAAGGAGGCAGAACTAGCCGAGAATCGCGGGGAACTTCACCGAGCCTCAGCGATCGCGAAAGTCTGGACAGACCAAGTGTTGAACGCCAAGACACATTTGCTTGCGATCCCTACAAAGGTCGGGCCGATGCTTGTCGGTCAGGAACTACAGGTCATTGTGAAGAAGCTCAAGGACGCAATTTATGAGGCATTGAGGGAGTTAGCGGACTATGACAGCGAAAAAATCACCCGAACAGCAGCTATTCTCCGAACTCAGTAACGCATGGCTACCCCCGCCAGATCTTACGGTTTCCGAGTGGGCAGATGAGTTCCGGCGCATTCCCCCAGAAGCTAGCGCAGAACCCGGCACGTGGAGAACATCCCGTGCAGAATATCAGCGTGAGGTCATGAACGCCGTCAGCAATCCCCTCACCGAACGAGTCGTAATGATGACGGCGGCACAGGTAGGCAAGAGTGAGATTCTGCTAAATGTTGTAGGGTATTTCATCGACCAAGAGCCAAGTCCGATTTTGCTGATACAGCCGACGATAGAGATGGGCGAGAGTTTCAGCAAGGACAGAGTTGCCCCAATGGTGAGAGATACACCGTGCTTGCGGGAAAAAATTCATGACAGCAAGACCAGATTTAGCGGCAACACAATCAAGGAGAAAAAATTTCCGGGCGGACAGATCACGATAGCCGGAGCAAATTCGCCTGCATCACTTGCCTCAAGACCGATTCGTGTGCTGTTATGTGATGAGGTAGACCGTTACCCAGTGAGTGCAGGAACGGAAGGCGACCCGCTATCACTTGCTATGAAGCGAACACAGAATTTCTGGAATCGCCGCATTGTCTGGGTAAGCACTCCTACATTGCTGGGAGTATCGCGAATTGAGAAGGCCTACAACGCGAGCAGCCGTGAAGAATGGTGTGTTCCCTGTCCTACGTGCGGAGAATATCAGCCGTATACATGGGAGCAGATAACGTATAAGGATTTGCCAGAGCCGATTATGACCTGTGCGAAATGCGGTGCAAAGCACAACGAAGTAGAGTGGAAAGCCGGTCAGGAGCGCGGAAAGTGGATAGCCGGAAACCCTGACGAGAAGAAATCACGAGGTTTTCACGTGAACGCTTTTGCCAGTGCATGGGTAACATGGAAGAGTCTCATAGAGCAATACACAGAGGCATTCAGGAACGGCGAGGAAGAACTCAAAGTTTGGTGGAACACAGTGCTCGGCCTGCCGTTTGAGAACACGAGCGGAACACTTGAAGTTGAGGCGATGGAGTCTCACCGCGAAGAGTATCACGCAGAACTGCCCGACGGAGTGTTAGTGCTTACGTGCGGAGTAGATACGCAGGATGACCGCCTAGAGTGTGAAGTAGTCGGCTGGGGAATAGGTCATGAAAGCTGGGGCATAGAGTACCGTGTGTTCTACGGCGATCCCGGCCAGAAGGAAGTGTGGCAGGCTCTCGATGATTTTCTCAGCAAGACGTGGAGCTATGGGAACGGCGACAAGTTAGGGCTTGGTTGTGTCTGTATCGACAGTGCGGGACACTTCACGGATGAGGTTTATAGATTCTGCAAGCCGCGCGCGAGGAGGAATATCTTTGCGATAGTAGGCAGAGGCCGTGAAGGAATGCCGAGTGTGAGCAAGCCGAGCCGGAATAACCGCAGACATGTTGTGCTGTTCACGCTGGGAGTAACGACCATCAAGGGTACATTGTTTTCGCGCCTGAAAGTTGAGAAGCACGGGGCTGGTTATTGTCATTTTCCGCTGGACGCAAAACATAATCATCGAGGCTATGATGCAGTGTATTTCAAGGGTTTATTGTCTGAGCGCATGGTAGTGAAGCGCGTGAAGGGCAGAGACACAATCACGTGGGAGCCTCGCAGTGTGGGGATTCGTAACGAGCCGCTTGATACCCGTGTATATGCAACTGGGGCATTGGAGCTTCTGAACCCTAATTTTGAGATGCACAGACGGCGCAGAGCCAAACGCACAGACACAATACCGATGCCGAAGCTGAAGCAGGCCATGTATCAGGAGAAGCCGGAGGGCAAGAAGCCTGAGCCAGTACCCGAAGTGAAGAAGCCTGCTGTGAAGCGAAGTGTGTCATCAGGATTTTTCAGGCGCGGATTAAGAATGTGAGGTATATAAACATGCAAGTGAATGATAGTTTTTCGTATGAGTCTCCTACGTTGAAATGGTTAGAGTTTCGACCGAACGACGATTTCGAGCTACAGTCCGAGCAAAAGGAAGTAAATATGAAGCTGAAATTCGACGTGCAGATTCACAAGGATAAAAACTTACCAGAAGCCAGTGTTGATTTAACATGTGAGCTAGGAGGGAAAGAGGCAGCGTATCCGTATTATCTTCGCATAACAGAGACTTCGAGATTCCGCTGGGTTGAAGATATGGACAAGGAAAAAGTTAAGCAGTTGTTGGAGCTGAATGCGCCTGCATTGTTGTTATCATTCTTGAGGCCAATGGTATTACAGATAACCGTTGCCTCTCATTTTACTGCGTGCCAGATTCCATTCGTAGACTTCACAAAGCGATGATGTGCAAATGCAGACGACAATCAAGGAACAAATACAGATAGCCGAATCCCGCCTGATCCTGTACTACAAAGCCGAAAAGGCGATACTTGCCGGTCAGTCTTACGAAGCAGAAGGTCTCAAGCTAACCCGTGCAAACCTCAAAGATGTGCAGAACATGATAGCGACACTAGAGAACAAAATTTCAGCCCTAAAGGCGAAACTGCGAGGGCGTGCAAAATTCAGGGTGGTGCGACCGGGATGGTGATTACATGAGGAAACAGTTAATCCGTGTCAAGAACTCCGGCTACTCTCATTACGGAGCGAGCCGAGTAAAACCCAGCGTATCAGGCTGGTATTCATCCTCAAAATCCCCCGCAGAAGACATAACCGACAACCTTGAATTACTCCGTGAACGATCCCGCGATTTATACGCAGGAGGCGGGCCGTTAGGACGAGGAGCAATTGACCGCATAGTCTTAAATTCTGTCGGAGCAGGTTTGACTCTGAACTGTCGAATCAGCGCGGAGACTCTCGGCCTCTCTGAGGAACAAGCCGCCGAATGGGAGGACAACACCGAACGAGAATTTGCGTTTTGGGCAGAGTCTAAAGACTGCGACATAACACGGAGCATGAATTTCTACGAGCTTCAAGCCTTGTGCTTCAAGTCGGTGTTGCTGAACGGTGATGCGCTAGTGATGTTGCCTATGAGACGCACAAGGAATTTTCCCTATGACCTGAGAATCGCGCTCATTGAGGGAGACAGACTGCAAGACCCGCCGTTGAGACCATACGACGCGATGATTGACGGAGGAGTTGAGTTTGATGAAGACGGCAAGCCTGTAGCCTACCACATAACGAACAAGCACCCATTGAGCGAATTATCAGGAGAACCGCCGCTGAAATACACCAGAGTCCCGGCATTCGGAGCAAAAACAGGCAGGCGAAACGTATTGCACCTTTTACCGCTTGAAAGAATAGGCCAGCACAGAGGAGTTCCTTTTCTTGCGCCAGTGATTGAGACCTTGAAACAGTTGGGCAGATACAGTGATGCGGAACTGATGGCGGCAGTAATCGGAGGTATCTTTGCGATATTCTTCGAGCACGGAGTAGATGATGATGATAGTTCGGATTTTGTCGGAGAGGAGGCAATGGCGAGTGATTTGGGTTTTCGTGAACGCAGGGAGGAAGCACTCGAAGAATGGCGTGAAGGGTTGAACACAATCGGCATGAACGGTCGCGTAGCACGCCTTAGGCACATGTACGGAATGATAGCTGACCTGCCAGAGAGAACTAGCGCAAAGTCTGTATCACCCGCCCGACCGAACACAGCCTTTGACGCGTTCGTGTTATCCCTTGTCCGACAAATTGGCAGTGCTTTGGGAGTGCCTGCGGAAGTGTTGTTGCTGAACTTTGAGAGTTCCTACAGTGCGAGTCGCGGAGCATTACTTGAAGCGTGGAAGCTGTTCAATTATTGGCGTAACTGGTGGGTAACGAATTTTTGCCAGCCAATTTATGAGGAATGGTTGCAGGAGGCCGTACTAAAGGGGCGTGTACAAGCTCCGGGTTTCTTTGATGACCCACTAATTCGTTACGCGTATTCGTGGGCAGACTGGACCGGGCCGAGTCAGGGACAACTTGACCCTGTGAAGGAAGTAAAGGCTGCTATATTGCGCGTTGAAAATGGTTTCAGTACCCGCCAGCGAGAGACGGCAGAGCTTACAGGGGGCGACTGGGAGCTTAATCATCGTCAGCGAGTGAAGGAAGAGAAGCTGAGGCGAGAGGCAGGGTTCACGAGTACGCCGGGCGACCAGATAAACGAGAAGGAGGATTCCAGTGTGGAAGGTAACAGCGAAGAGTGATAGCGAGGCTGAGATTCTGCTTTATGACGAAATTTCAGAATTTGAAGCCGAAAACTGGGGGCTAATGAACGCTAAGGGCTTAATTAACCGCATCAAGGCACTCGGAAATGTGAAGGATATAACGCTGAGAATAAACAGTGTAGGCGGAGATGTGTTCGAGGCACAGGCAATGTACAGCTACCTGAAGTCGCACCCTGCAAACATCACGGTAAGGGTTGATGGACTTGCGGCAAGCGCGGCGAGTGTGGTAGCAATGGCCGGAAACAAGGTAATCATGTCAACGGGTTCACTAATGATGATTCACAACCCTGCCGGAGGAGTCTGGGGCGAGGCTGAGGACATGAGGGACACAGCGGAAATTCTCGACAAAATCCGGGACACGATAGCGAATGTGTACATAGCGAAGACCGGCCTTGACCGTGAAAAGATAATCTCGATGATGGACGAGGAGACGTGGATGTCAGCAACCGAAGCGCATAATCTGAAATTTTGTGATGAGGTAGAAGAAAGTGTTGCGGTTACTGCAATGGCGATGAAAGGCGGAACAATTTTTAAGAGTGGTTTCGGTTTCGCTCGCATAGATGAATTTTTGAGTGCGAAATTACCGAAAAACGCCGTCAAAATCGACACTCTCCCGGAAAGGAAAGAAGAGCCAAAGGAGGCCAAAACCGAAATGGATATAAAGAATGTTGCGGAATTAGAGAAGGCATACCTTGAATTTGCAGGAGAAATCAGGAACACAGCCAGCGATGAAGGTTACCAGCGCGGAGTTCAAGCGGAACGAGAGAGGCTCAAGGCATTAGACAGCCTGAATGCGCCCGGACGTGAGGCAATAATAGCGAAGGCAAAGTATGAAGAGCCGAAAGATGCGCGAGATATTGCGATTGAGATTTTGCAGGCAACGAATGCACAGACACAGTTGACGGCACTTCATGAGGACGCAGGAGCTATAGACGGAGCATTACCGCCTGAGAAGACAACGCCAGACGCTAAAGCCGAAGCAGACGCGGCCATTAACGCAGTAGCAAACGAGCTAAACAGGTTAAGGGGGTATAAGTAATGGCAGACAAGACACCCGTAACGTTACAGCTTTACAGGGTAGAAGGGACAGTACCGCCGCCTGATGACCTGATAGCAGGCAGTAAAGGTGCTGTATACACGGACATTGTGAAGGTTGCGGTAACTGGAACGTTCAAGCGCGGGACGCTAATGATGACTGGCACAGATGGTTATGTAGCGTCAACACAGGCCGGATTAATCACAGCAGCCGGAATTTGCATTCTCAGCGAGGATATTACGATTGGCGATGACGAATACACCGAGACACCCGCATATTTTGAGGGTGAGTTCAACGATGCGCGAGTAATCTTCCCGTTTGAAGGCGAAGACGATGACCACGCAACACTTGTTGAGGCAGTCCGTGAACCTTTGAGGAAAGCCAAAATATTTTTGCGGCACTTGAACCCGTAAGGAGTGAGGACAATGGACATAAGAGAATATTACGAGCCGAAAATGGTAATGGGAGTGATAGAGAGGACATTACCATTGCGAACATTCTTCAAGACGCGTTTCTTCAGCAACCCAGTAATGTTTCCGACGGAAGAGGTGAGCTTTGAGTTTCAGGAGAAGCGCAGAAGGTTAGCTCCGTTTGTAAATCCGAAGCTGGGTTCAGAGGCCATAGAGCGCGACGAATACGGCGTAAAAACCTACGGTACACCGTACATTTCGCCGAAACGTGTCATAACCAACGATACGCTAATGCAGAAGTTAATCGGAGAGCCTACGTACAATTCCGGGCTGACACCAGCAGACAGGGCAGCAAAAATTGCGGCACAGGACATTCTTGACCTTCAAGACACAATCTGGAGGCGTGAAGAGTACATGTGCGCGAGAGTAAAGCAGGACGGCAAGCTCACAATCAAGGGCACAGGTATTAATGAAGTTGTGGATTACGGCTTTGAGAATATTGCTCTAGTTGATGCGGCTGACCGTTGGACACCGACATTTGACATTATGGGTCAGCTCCGGGACATAGCACAGGAAATGCGCAAGGACGGAGTAAATCCCGACATGCTGATTTTGGGTTCATCAGCGGCAAACATGCTCCTACAGAATGAACGCTACCTGAAATTGTTAGACAATCGGCGCGTTGAGATCGGCGAGATTCGGCCCGGCGAACTAGAAAAAGGAGTCGGCTATCTAGGAAGAATGATAGTACCCGGAGCGATGTTCGACCTGTACACATATGAAGAATGGGTGCCTGATTTGAACGACCTCGACGATAACGGCGAACCCAAGCTGAAGCCGATAATTGACCCCGAAACGGTGATAATCCAGAACTCCAGCGAAAAAAACTTCATGCTTTATGGAGCAATCACGCGCATAGACAAGGCCGGAAATCACGTAACGTACATGCGTGAGTATGTGCCTCACACGTGGTTCACGGAAGACCCGCCGCAAAAGTTCATCTCCATTAGTTCACGCCCCTTACCAATGCCTCATGACCTGAAGTCATGGTACGTGTTGAAGGGCGTAATCACAGGTGCAGCATGATAATTCTGAGACATGGCCGGTATATATCAGGACTGCGGATATATCGAGTGGGCGAGGTACTTCCAGACACACCCGGAGCACAGGAACTGGTGGCGCGGGGATTGGCGGAAGCTGTTGCGGATGTCAAGACACCGAAAGCCACGAAGAAGCGCGACGCTGAGCCAGCACCGAAGAATGATGAAGGCGATTCATGATCTGTACGCGCGAGATGAGACGTTCTTAGATTACCTAGCGCATGACCTTGATGATGGAGCTTCGTGGTTCAACAACTCAGAATTTGCGCGTTTCAACGACATTAACGGCAAGAAAATATTATCCATATTCACCGCGAATATTAGAAGCCAGACAGTAAACATTAATGTTTCAGGAGTTCAAACCCGCGACGGAGTAACGAGGAGTCAGGGAGTGTTGTTTTGCCGAGTTCAAGACCTGAAGAGGGCAGCATCAGGCCAGTCAATGAAGTTGAACGGGAAAATATACACAGTTTCGGAGGCACACCTCATTCAGGATCAGGTGTGGCGCATAGTTTTGGAGGCGAATAACGCATGAGCAGTATGATAGACATACAGATTACGGACAATGCTTTAGCCCAAGCAAATGCGGCATTAAGGAAAATTCTTGCAGATTCCCCCCAAGCAGTAGCCCGCGCTATAAATCGAACGGTAGAAGGCTTACGAACTGACGCTGTCAAGGAGACAACCAAACGTTATTTCGTGAGTGCTAAAGAGGTTAGAGCGAGCATAAAGCCGCAGAAAGCCTCAGCCGGTAATTTGATGGGAGCGATGGTGTCAAAGGATAAGCGTCATTCACTGGACTATTACAAGCTCACGCCCAATACACCGAAGCCGGGCGGAAAAACTGTGCTTAAGGGAGCGGTAAAGACTGAAGGCGGTTTGAAGGAACTGCGTGAAGCATTTCTAGTGAAGCGTTCAGGAGGGCAGTATCTTCCGTTTTATCGGCTGCATTCTGGCGCAGGGTCAAGCAATCAGTACAGGCATAAGGGCATAAGATCGTTTATTTCGCCCTCGTTGCCGCAAATCATCAAGAATGAAGAGACCGTGAAAGTGATGGAAAAGGGCGCGGAGGATAGATTTTCCAAGCGTCTTAATCATGAGATTATGCGGCTTTTAGGAGCTTTGTCGTGAGGAGATACAAGCCCTACATGATGGTAGCTAATGGCCTTTGGGCACTGGAAGGAGCAGGAATGACAGAATTAACATTACTTGATGCACTAGTAGCGAGATTAAGGGAGCTGTTCAAGGACTATGAATTGACGGCTAAAAGCGGATTATTGCAGACCGTGAAAGTGTTCGCACAGTATCTTCCACAGCCACAAGCCGTAACCGTTGAGGAAGATGTTGATGATGACCTTGACGAGGACACAGATACAGACACTGAGGCCATAGAGCCGCAGGGATATTCCCCCGCAGACATTGAGAGTAACTTTCCGTGCGTTGTGGTGAAATTAGACGAGGCCACCGACCGCGAAGAAGGAAGTCTCAATGCAGCAAGAATTAATGTGCGTATTCTTGTCGGAACGTATGATGAGAGTGCGGATTGTCAGGGATACAGGGACGTGCTGAACATCATAAAGATGGTGCGGCAGGATTTGCTGACAATGCCCGCGCGTGTACTTGATAAGCGTTACCGGCTTGAAATGCCTATGAAGAGTTACCTGTTCGATGAGCAGGCGTGGCCGATATATTTCGGGCAGATAGAGACGGTTTGGGAAACAGGCCGCCCGATAATGCCGCCGAATTTAGGAGGGAGGTTGCCTTATGGCAGATGAAGATATTCTGCAGGAAGAAGCTGCAGAGACAGACACAGAGCCTACGATATACACAGGGCCGAACATAATAGCGTTTGCCCTGATGAAGTATCAGGTATTCAGGGGAGGATTGCCGCCGTATGTTGCGAGGGCAATTGAGAAAATCCCAGAAATACGAGAGCTGATAGTTCCAGTGAGTGAACTTGAAGCTACGAAGCAGAAGATAACGAGGCCGGGAACGAATGAAGCCCGGCTTTATTATTCAGTAGAGAAGGATTCCGAGAAGTTCAATGCGGAATACAGGAAGGCAAGGAGGCGCAGATAATGGCGTTCAAGCATGGAGTGTACAAGTCAGAAGTTCCAACGTCGTTAATTTCGCCTGTGCAGACAGAGGCAGGATTGCCCGTGATTGTGGGAACAGCCCCGTTGCACCTAGCCTCCGATGAGGAAGCCCTGCAGAATGTGAACAAGCCTCAGCTAATCTACAACTACAGCGAGGCCGTGAGCTTATTCGGGTTTTCGCGTGATTGGGATAAATACACGTTGAGTGAGTTCATATACAGTCAGTTTGCGTTGTTTGCGATGTGCCCTTGCGTGTTAATCAATGTTCTTGACCCGGCGAAGCACAAGCAGACGGTAAGCCCTGCCGACTTCACGATAACGGATGGCGAGGCGAATTTAGGGCAGGACGTGATACTTGCGAACGGAGTAACGTTTGACGGCACAACCACATACACAGCAGGAGTTGATTACTCTTTAGGTTATGACGATGACGGGAACGCGATACTGACAGTTCTTAGTGGGGGGCAGTTAGCGAATGCCTCAAAGGTGAAGGTAGGATTTACGAGGCTTAACCCCTCAGCAGTAACCGCATATGACATAATCGGCGGAGTTGAGGCCAGCACAGGAAATTACACCGGCTTTGAGCTAGTTAATCGAGTATTCCCGAAGTTCAGGATAGTACCCGGTCTGTTAGGCTCTCCGAAATGGAGTGAGAAGCCTGAAGTAGCGGCGGTAATGAGGGCAAAAGCTGAGAATGTTAACGGGCTTTTTACGTGCATGAGTGTAGTAGATATTCCGAGTGATGCGGCTGGAGCGGACAGATACACAGAAGCTCCAGAGTGGAAGAATCAGAATAACTACATGGGTACACACGAGATAGCCTGCTGGCCAAAAGTGAAGCTCGGAGATGATGTGTTTCACCTATCGACGCAATTAATCGGGCTGATGAACAAGACAGACTCCGGCAATGAGGACACGCCTTACGAGTCGCCGTCGAATAAGCTCCTGCAGATGAACTCTTGCGTGATTGCGAGCGGCAAAGAAATAGACTTAGGCATAGAGGAAGCGAACTACCTTAACGGTCAGGGCATAGTTACGGCGTTGAACTGGATCGGAGGGTGGCGGGCATGGGGCAACAGGACGGCCGCATATCCCGCTAACACGGACGTGAAGGACTGTTTTATCCCAGTGCGCAGGATGTTCGACTGGATAGGCAATGAGTTTATCTTGACATTCTGGCAGAAAGTAGACGCACCAATGACTCCGCGACTAATCAGGACAATAATCAACAGCTACAACGTGAGGCTGAACGGTTTATCAGCGAGGGAGTTTATTCTTGGAGGCCGAATTGAGTTCATGAGCACGGAAAATCCTACGACAGATTTACTCAATGGCATTCTGAGATTCCACATATACATGACTCCGCCGCCTCCAGCCGAGCAGATTTGGGGTATTTTCGAGTTTGACCCTGATTATTTCGAGGCATTATTTGCTGCTGTAGCGTAGGGAGTGTGAACGATGAGCAATGTAATCCCAGAGAAGGGAATAAATTTCAGCGTCTACCTTAACGGCGAAGATTTGCTAGGAGTAGCAGAAGGAACAATCCCCGCGCTTGAATCAATGACGAGTGAGGTCAAGGGAGCGGGAGTAGCAGGAGTGATAGAGAGTCCAGTGATAGGGCATTTCAACTCAACGAATTTTTCGCTGACGTGGCGGACAGTAACGAAAGACTTCTTGAAGTTGTTTGACCACACGACGAATGACCTAGAATTATTCGCAGCTCTGCAGCAGTACGATGCGGGATTGGGAGAGTACAAGGCAGTCCAGCTCCACGTGTATATCAAGGCGATAACGAAGACGCGAACGCCGGGCAACTTGGTAGTAGGGGACAACATGGACACGCAGATGGAGTTCGAAGTTCCGTACATGAAGATTGAGCTTGACGGCAAGGAATGGATCGAGCTTGATAAGTACAATTACATCTACAAGGTGAACGGAGTAGATCAGCTTGCGGATGTACGTACAGCGTTGGGTAAGAGTTAGGAGGCTGAAGGATGAAGATAAAGCTAATGAAGGCAATCAAGCACAAGGGGCAGGAGATACACACGCTAGACCTGCCGCTAGAGGAACTGACAGGCAATGACCTCATAGAGATCGAGAAGCAGCTTGTGCAGTCAGGAGAAGTCCCATTTGTAACGGACTTCAACAAGGTGTATTTGGTGAATATAGCGTCAAAAGCTACGCACATTCCGACTGAGATTTTGAAGTTTGCGAGTGCAAAGGACTTCACGAGGATAACGAATGAGGTGCGAAATTTTTTGACACTTTCGGACTCAGACGAGAACGAGGAAGCCGACAGCCCGGAGACTCCCCCCGAAATATCCTCCGTCGAATAGCGGTAAGGTTAGCCCGCGCGGATACAGGAACGCCCGTTATTGAGTGGCTGGAGATGACGTTGACGGACTTATTCGAGTGGGTAAATATTGTTGGTGATGAGGCAGAGCGATTAGAGCGCGAGATAAAGAAGAAAGGCAGGTGATACCCTGATGGCTGGAAAAATGGTAGAGATGACCTTTGCGATTGGAGCGGCATTAGCCGGAAGTTTCAGCGGAGCTTTCGGGAAGGCAGGACAAGCACTAGGTGAGTTGCAGAAGCAGACCTCAAGTTTGCAGAAAGTATCCGGGCAAATAGGTGCGTACCAGAAGATGCAAGGAGCGGTTCAGCAAGGAGCCGAGAAGCTGAATGCGGCGCGAATGCGAGTGAAGGAACTCGGAGTGCAGATGAAGGCCACAGGGACACCGACCGCCGCGCTGAAGAAACAGTTTACCGCCGCGAATCAGGAAGCGCATCGTTTAGAGGTAGCGTTAGGGAATCAGCGCAAGAAGCTGGGAGAATTACGCACTGAGCTGACAGGTGCAGGAGTAGACACGAAGCACCTGACATCGGAGCAGGCAAGATTGGCGGCACAATCGCAGAGGCTTGCAGAAGCGCAGACGAAGTTGCAGAACTCACGAGCGGCATTGCAGGCAACCCGTGAAAAACTCTCATGGGGCAACGTTAAGGGAGACCTGATGAAAGCCGCTGGAATTGGGTTGAGTCTAGGAGCACCCGTAATGCAAGCCGCAGAGTTTGAGCATGCCGCCGCAAGATTGAACGCCGTAGCCTTTTCCGGAGGAGGCCGTAACGCTGAAAGGTTGGATGCATATGCCTAAAAATGTGAACATTTTGCGGATTGACGATGCTTAAAAACGTGCAATCTTTGAAAATGGACGACCGCTAAAAACGTGCAAGCCACTTGACTTTCCTCCGCCGATTGTGCGAGAATCCCCTTCGTCGGACGACAAAGGGGATCAACAGGATGTTCAGGCGAAAGATCTACGACACGATGCTGGAATGGAAGCGCCGTTCGCGCGGCCGAACGGCGCTTCTCGTCGAGGGCGCGCGCCGGGTCGGCAAGACCACGGTCATCGGCGAGTTCGGCAGGCGCGAATACAAATCGGTCGCCATGGTCGATTTCACGAAGCCGAACCGCAGGGTGTTGTCGGCGATCCGAAACCACCCCGACGACCTGAACGTTCTGTTCGCGGAGCTGAGCTTCGCCTACAACGTCCGGCTTTACGAACGGGATTCTCTCATCGTGTTCGACGAGGTGCAGCGCTGTCCCCAGGCGCGGCAGCTCGTCAAGGCGCTTGTCGCGGACGGCCGCTACGACTACATCGAGACGGGATCGCTGATTTCGCTCCGCAGGAACGTCAGGAACATCACGATTCCGTCCGAAGAGGAGGCCGTCGGGATGTATCCCATGGACTTCGAGGAATTCCTCGACGCCCTGGGCGACACGGTGACGTGGCCCAAGGTTGCCGAGGCGTATTCCGGGCTCCGCCCGATGGGGGAGAGCTTTCACGAGACCACGATGCGCCGGTTCCGCGAATATCTGCTCGTGGGCGGAATGCCGCAGGCCGTCGCCAAATACGGGGAGACCCGGAATTTCGGGGAGGTTGACGCCGTGAAGCGGTCGATCCTCAAGCTCTACCGCGACGACATCGCCAAGTTCGCCGGCGCGGCCGCCCCCAAAGTCCGGCGCATCTTCGACGGCATCCCCGGACAGCTCTCGAAGAAGGAGAAGCGCTTCTCCCTGGCATCGCTGGACAGCGGCGCACGGCGGCGCTCCTACGAGGCGTCCTTCCTGTGGCTTGCCGACGCGAAGGTCGCCAACATCGCCTACAACGCGACCGATCCAGGCGTCGCCCTGGCGCTCACCGAGGACGATTCGACGATGAAGGTCTATTCGGCCGACACGGGGCTGATGATCTCGCAGACCTTGGGCGACCGGCCGTTCACGGAGGGGGCGCTCTACGAGGAGGTCTATTCCGGCGATCTGGGGATCAACGAGGGAATGGTGATCGAGAACAGCGTGGCGCAGGCGCTGACTGCGGCCGGCCGGCGGCTGTTCTTCTACTCCCGATACGACCTGCAGACCGCGGCCAATCGGATGGAGATCGACTTCCTGATCCGCCGCGGCGACCGGATTTGCCCCGTCGAGGTGAAAAGCGGCCGCAACTATGCCCGCCACGCCTCGCTCGACAAGTTTCGTGAGAAGTTCGGCGACCGACTTGGCGAATCGTTCATCCTCTGCACCAAGGACGTGGCCCAGAAGGACGGCATTACTCGGCTTCCGCTCTATATGGCCTCGTGCCTGTAGCGGCGGCGATTCGCCCCGCGCTCACCTTCCCCGCGACCGTTGCCGCCGCATGGCGCGCGGCGAGGCGGAAGGGCTTCGGGGAAGGCATCGCAGAACCGCCGTGAAATCCGGCGGCGGCGATGCTTCTTCAAATGGCGGAAGGGCCCGGGCGTGGCAGGGGCGGATGCGAGGGAGATGAGGGGTGGAAGCGTGGGGCTTCCGCGGAGGAGGTCTCAGAACCGGGCGGCGAGTGTGCAACCGAGCCGAACCAGCGTCGTTGAGAGAGTGAGTGCCTAAACCCTCCCTGACGGCCTTTATCAGTCTGGCCCCTTAAGGCCGCTTGTGCCGAGAAGTAGCCGACAGACCACCCGCCCCGCGTTCTGACATCCTTCTGTGTCGCCTTCACCACCGCGACTTAGCGCCTTTTCCCAAATGGTAATCCGTCGTATAGCAAACCAGTTTTACGGCTCGCCTATAAGCGGGGTGTATCGCTGGTTATATCGGAAAACGTAGACAAGAGAGTCGTCGCCTTGGTCAGTTTGAATTGTTCCTTTTACCTCATGAAATCCAGAAGGAATAAGCCGAAGGCGTTTTTACCAACGAAACAAACAATATGCCTTTCATAGGGAAATCCATTAGTAGCACACATTTCGCGGATTTGTTTGTTCATGAGGAACCCACGTGATGGCATTTCTTGGGGAAATGGTCCAACGATGCGGATCCACTCATTTGTTGTCACCGTGAAAAGAAGGGAAGGTCGCAACGACTGAGAGTAAACAAATAGATAACTCGCAGCAACACTGATTGTTAAACACAATGCAATTATTCCGGTTGTTAACGTTATTTTCATCCTAAGTCCTCGTGGATTTCATTACGTTTTTGGTGGAGAGCGGATTTGAATCGAGGTGTATTGGTTGAGATCGTTTGCCGTGTAGGTTGTCGTGAGACGCTCGCCTCCAACATCCTCAAAGGAGGATACGCGGTTGCCGATGGGATCGTAACCGTAGCCGAACGTGCGGCCCGTGACGGGGCGTGAGAGAGGTCAGAGATGTTGGAGCCGTAAAACCGCTGCGAGCCGATGACCTCGGACCGGTCGTTGTAGGCATAGCGCTCAAAGGCCGTCTCGGCGAACGCTTCGCCGGAATCGACGCGGGCGATGCGACGGCCGATTTCGTCGTTCGTGTAATCGAAGCGTGAAATCGTCCGATTGCCGAAACGGTTGTGGACGGTCGCGATGAGGTCGCGGTCGGAAATAGTCATGTCATTCAATTCAATCGCCCTATTTGATCTTTTTTCTCATCTTGCTCTCTTGCAGCATAACACCAACAATGCCATCGCAGAAAGGTGATTTTTCTATCAAATAAACTATCTCATCATAATCCTCTCCTTCCAATGATAAGATAGTATCCAAAGTCAGCATAAACGCCCTATCAAGCCGGTCGTCAACATCTTGCAATCCAGCTTTTCCAGGAAAGGCGGCGGAGGCAAATGAAAACAACCAGATACGCAACTCATCTGGATTTCTAGAGGTCCGAATAATTTCTTCCATTTCGTTCCATGAACAAGTGTTCCATTGTGACAACAATGAAAAAGCGGAGGATACGCTACGCGCCTTGCAAACAGATGGGCTTCCTCTGGTAAGAAAACTCGTTTCGGGAGAGCGACATCCGAAGTTGAGAAAACAAACCAAAACAGCAATTATGTACAGACCCATTTTCATTATTTAACCTCCAGATATCCCGAATAGAAGTCGTTCGGTTTGTATTCAAGCGGCGTTGTCTTGTTCAACAACGCTTTGAGCTTGTCGTAGTCATCGCTATGGGGATATGTTTCGTCATTGTCATCGACATCAGACCATACTGTCACACATCCGTTGCTGGCTCGTCCGGTATGAAGATTGAATCCGCCACGATAGACAACATTTCCATCAGGGTCCGTGACGGGGATTTTATTGTATGAATACCCTCCATTCCCATCGGGTCCATAGAGTTTATACCACCAGTTGTCACCAC
>ERZ842401.2220-NODE-2220-length-26248-cov-4.994311_pt1 | contig 26248 bp, 20 predicted proteins | sample MGYA00521270_ERZ842401 | MGnify/ENA primary metagenome ERZ842401 (study PRJEB31892, sample SAMEA3878208) | bioreactor metagenome | biome: Moose rumen | place: Sweden | collected 2011-10 | study: EMG produced TPA metagenomics assembly of the PRJEB12797 data set... | reverse complement strand
ATCCGCCTGTCTCTGTAGTGTCTGAATATCCTCCCAGGTATGTCCTAACCAGATGGGTCTTCTCGTATTCATCCGTGAATGTGGCCACGGTCTTTCCGTCGGGGTCGGTAGTCACTGCCTTGAAGAGAGCCCCGTCCGGGAAATATCCCCGGTTGACGATATTTCCGTCTTCGTACAGGAGACTGGGGATTTTGTCCGAAGCCTTGCTTATCCCGTAGGCGTTGGAGAGGAACCTTCCCGTTGCATCCGTCCGGGGCTTCTGGATTCCGTTCTGTGTCTGGGTGAGTGAAGGTGCGTTTCGGAAAACCTGACCTTGCGCATACTGGACAATCGGCCTGCCTGTTGCCGCTTCAGGCAAGGTCTCGGTGTAAGGATAATCTTCTGTGGTTCCGTAGAGGGTGTGGTAGTAGTTCTGCTGCTTTGTGGCAGTATTTGTATCGTAGTTCTCCGTGGCCTGGGTGGATATGTACGGCAGGTATTCCCTGAGCTGCTGACCCATAGGGTCGTATTCTACCGGAGTAACTATGTTCTTTTTTGCGTTTGCGCTGGCACCAATCTGTACCGTCTGCTTGGGCTGCCCGAGGCCGTTGTAGAAGACGATGTCCACGATGGAATCGTTAGGTGTGTAGGGGTCGTCTCCGATGTATGTTGCTTTCCTTATCCAGTTGGTCAGAGGTTCGCTGTCCTGCCCTGCCGTGTTTGGAGTATGGTCTATGAGCGGTTCCGTCTGCGGAAACCTTTCATCAGGCCATTCGGGGAACAGAGGGAGCCGGTCTGTGCCTTTCGCCTGATTTACGGTTATCTGGAGAGCACTTCCGGTTGAAAGTGGAAAGTTCAGGTAAATTGTTCTGCCGGCCGCCTTTGTCTGGTCATCAGTGGAAAAGGTGTTGTCGTTAGGGAGTATCTGCAGTGTGAAGTCCCACCACATCTGCGAGTTGTTTGTGGAGGCAGACGTAAAAGTCATCAGGGTGTCGGCCTGTATCTGCACCAGACAGGAGTTCAGGTATTCCAGGTCTGTCATTCCCGAGTTTGGATCAACCGGGTCATAGTATGCGGCGAATGTGACGCTGCCTCCTTCGGCCGGAAAGGAATATGACAGTTCTGACGTGTACTGCTGGTTGAGCTTTTCCATGGGCATTGACACGTTGATCGTGATTATCTGCTCAATAGGCCCCGGCGGATTATGACCTTTCAGTTCGTTCTGTGCTGCCGTTTTAACCGGAGCAGTCAGCAATGCACAAAATGATATGAGTAAGAATGCGCACTTTTTCCACACAATGCCTTTCAGACGGCAACCGCTGTTATTTCTGAATATGTCGGATGTTCCGTTCATCGCATTATGCGAGTATTATACTTGTGAATAATTTCTTCAAAGATAATAAATGGTTTAATAAGATAAGTTGTTATATTTGCTCCTTTAGAAATCAATCAAACATTTGTTTAAAATTTATATGAAGTTATTTGCTAAAATTTCAGCTTTCTGCCTTGCAGTGCTCATTGTGGCATCTGTGATGTCATCCTGCAGGAAAGAGTACACGACCATCAAGGGCGATCCTACAAACACAAGGATTTACACTCTTGACAACGGACTTACCGTCTATCTTACTCCAACAAACAAGGAGCCTAGGATTCAGACTTATATTGCAGTAAGAGTGGGAAGCAAGAACGACCCTTCCGAAACAACAGGCCTGTCTCACTACCTTGAGCACATCATGTTCAAGGGTACTAAGAGCTATGGTACTACCAACTACGAGGCTGAGAAGCCTTATCTGGATCAGATCTGCCAAGAGTTTGAAAAGTACCGTACCCTGACCGATCCTGAAGAGAGGAAGGCTCAGTACGCCAAGATAGACTCCATATCTTATGCCGCTTCCGAGTATTTTATAGGTAACGAGTATGACAAGATCATGGCTCAGCTGGGAGCACAGGGGTCCAATGCCTTTACATCATTTGACATGACCGTTTATACGGAGGATATTCCTTCCAATCAGGTGGAGGCTTGGGCAAAGATTCAGTCTGACCGTTTCAAGAATATGGTAATCAGAGGATTCCATACAGAGCTTGAGGCTGTTTACGAGGAGTGCAACCTTGGTCTTTCCAGCGATGGCGGAAATGCCGTGGATACTCTGCTGTTTGCAATGTTTGACAAGCATCCTTACGGCGAGCAGACCACCATAGGAACTCAGGAGCACCTGAAGAACCCTTCAATCGTGAACATTCAGAAGCATTTTGACAATTTCTATGTTCCCAACAACGTGGCCATCTGCATGGCCGGCGATTTCAATCCGGACAAGGTGATAGCTACAATCAAGAAGTACTTTGGAGACTGGAAGAAGAACGACAGCCTCAAACTTCTGGAATTTGAGGATGAGGATCCTATAGACGGGCATATAGAAAAGACCGTCTATGGTCTGGAGTCTCCGTTTGTACAGATGGGCTGGAGATTCGCCTCTGCCTACAAGAGCGGAAGAGAGGGTCTGAACTATACCGAGGACACTCTGTACATACTCTCCAACATCCTCCACAACCGCGCCGGTGCCGGCCTTATTGACCAGGATGTCAACCGTCCTCAGAAGACTTTGGGAGCAGCCGCATACAGCTATACTCTCAGCGATTACATCATATTCTTCCTGGAATGTGAACCAAGGGAAGGCCAGAGCCTGGAAGAGGCAAAGGCTATCGTGATGGAAGAAATTGAGAAGGTTAAGAGGGGTGACTTTGATTCAACCATGCTGACCTCCATACTCAACAACTTCCGCCGTCAGCAGATGCAGGCTCAGGATTCCTACAGGGCCTTGGCTTCGTGGCAGTACCATGCCTTCATCAACCATCTGCCTTGGGACTTTGTAATAGGAGAAGCAGACCGCCTGGCCAAGATAACCAAGGAAGATGTTGTTGCTTTTGCCAACCGTCATTTCGGAGACAATTATGTACAGGTTAACAAGGTTCAGGGTCCTCAGGTAGGTATAAAGAAGCTTGAGAAGCCGGCTATTACGGCTATCCGCACCAACAGAGACACTTCCAGCCAGTTCCTCCGCGATATGGAAACTCTTGCAAACTCAGCAGCTCCGATTCAGCCTGTATTCCTGGACTTTACCAAGGATATGTCATGTGAGAGCCTTTCCAACGGTATGGATTTCTACTACAAGCACAACGACGACAACCAACTCTTCAACCTTGCATATTACTTCACCAACGGAAGCAACGACAACCGGATACTGCCTTACGCCCTGTCTTATGTTCAGGCCCTGGGTACAGATTCTCTGAGCGCAGACCAGATCCGTTCCAAGTTCTACAACCTGGCTTGCTCATTCTATGCCTCTGCCGGTGCAAATGACGTGACAGTTGCGCTTTCGGGCCTTGGCGCTTCTATGGATGAGGCAAGTGAGCTTCTGGAGAATTTCCTGGCCAATATCAAGGGCGACGAGGACCTTCTTCAGATGATGAAGCAGAACTGGATACTTGAGAAAATGAACGCCAAGACCAGCAAGAACTCCAACGAGAACGCTGTTCTGATGTATGCAATATATGGTCCTGAGAACCCTGTAACCTCTGACTTGAAGCCTGCCCAGATAGCAGCCCTTACTTCAGATCAGCTGATAGCAACCGTAAAGGATATGCTCGCACACAGGCATACTGTGGTTTATTACGGTCCTGTTTCCAAGGAAGATATGCTCCAGAAGCTTCCTCAGATGCACAAGGTTGCAGAAAATATGGCAGAGTTCGGTCCAAGCAAGCTTTTCAAGGCCTGGACTACCCAGACTCCTTGCCTTTACCTTGCTCCTTACAAGGCCAACCAGATTAACATGTACAAGGTAACCTCTTACGACGATGCCGAATATGAACCGTCAAACGACGCTCTTGTAAACCTCTATGACATCTACTTCGGATCCGGTATGAGCTCCATCGTCTTCCAGGATATCCGCGAGGCCAAGGGTCTTGCCTACCATGCAAGTGCCCGTACCAGCCTGCCTGCCCGCAAGGGAGAAATTCCGTTCTACACTGCAAGGGTATATACCCAGAACGACAAGATGATAGATGCCATGACCGCTATGGACGAAATCCTGACCGATATGCCGGCAAACCAGAAGTCCTTTGATGTTGCCAAGTCCAATGCGGTTCAGAATCTTGCAACCCGCCGCTATAACGGTGCAAATGTAATATGGCACTACATGGCTCTTAAGGAAAAGGGTGTGGATCTGGATTACGACAGGCAGGTTTACGAAAAGATATCGAACCTCAACCTCGATGACATAGTATCTTACCAGCAGGCTTACATAAAGAACCGTCCGTACGTTACCGGTATTCTTGGCAATCCTTCCGAACTGAATCTGACAGGTATTGCTCCGGCCTATGGTAAAGTGGTAATACTCAGAACGGAAGATATATTCGGCTACTAGCATTGGAAATGATATTCTGTCCGATTTTGAAATTGGACCGGATTTTGTATCTTTGCGCCCTAAAGAAACAATAACAACTAAACTAATACGATTATGGCTCACAAAATTACTACTGATTGCGCAGCATGCGGAACTTGCCAGGGCGAGTGCCCTATGGGTGCTATCTCAGCAGGTGACATCTACGTTATCGATCCAGGTCTTTGCACCGATTGCGGTACTTGCGCAAGCGTTTGCCCTATGGGTGCCATCGTTCAGGAATAATCATCAATAACCTGATACAGACTCAAGGAAGCTCGGCAGTGCCGGGCTTCTTTGTTTTATTTTAAGTGGGCAAACAATCGCTCAGATATTGAGAAAATGATTAAATTTGTAGGTTGCATTAAATAAAAAGTTTATATGGGATCATTAGCGAATGTACTTAAGAAGGTCTTCGGCTCTAAGGAAGACAGGGATATGAAGGCTATAAAGCCTGTTTTGGCCGAAGTTCTCAAGGAATATGACAGGATAGACAAATTTACCGACAACCAGCTCAGGGCTGAAAGCCAGAGGATTAAGGGCGTCATCCGCAATCGTTTGGCGGAAGATGTAGAGAAGCGTGCACAGGTTAAGGCCCAGCTTGAGGATGTGAATATAGAAACCCGTGAGAAGGAAAGGCTTGCCTCCGAGGACGACAGGCTCAAGAAGAAGATTAACGAAGAAGTGGAGGTTGTGCTGAACGAAGTTCTGCCTACGGCCTTTGCAATAATGAAATCCACTGCCCGCAGGTTCAAGGAGCATGAGGTCATAAAAGTGGATGCAACCGATTTTGACAAGGACCTCAGCACCAGATTTGATTATGTTGAAATAGACGGAGATACTGCTGTTTGGCACAACAACTGGGTGGCCGGCGGAAACCGTATGACATGGGACATGGTGCACTATGACGTGCAGCTGATCGGAGGTATTGCCCTGCATCAGGGGAAGATTGCCGAAATGGCTACAGGTGAAGGAAAAACCTTGGTTGCAACACTTCCGGTATTCCTGAACGCCCTTGCAGGTTTTGGAGTTCACATGGTAACCGTGAACGATTATCTGGCAAAGCGTGACTCCGAGTGGATGGGGCCTCTGTATCAGTTCCACGGCCTCAGCGTAGATTGCATAGACAAGCATGAGCCCAACTCTGAAGCCAGGAAGAAGGCCTATCTGTGCGATGTAACCTTTGGAACCAACAACGAGTTTGGTTTTGACTATCTCCGCGATAACATGGCGGTTGGTTTGGAAGATCTGGTACAGAGGGAGCACCATTATGCAATTGTAGATGAGGTGGACTCCGTGCTCATAGACGATGCCCGTACGCCTCTGATCATTTCAGGCCCGGTTCCAAAGGGCGAAGACCAGCAGTATGAAGAATACCGCCCGTATGTGGAGAGGCTCTATAATCTTCAGCGTCAGGAAGCTACAAAATACCTTAACGAAGCCAAGAGGCTCATTGCAGCCGGCAACGAAAAGGAGGGCGGAATGGCTCTGCTGAGGGCCCACAAGGCACTTCCGAAGTACAATCCGCTCATCAAGTTCCTCAGCGAACAGGGTATGAAGCAGCTTTTGCAGGCAACCAACAACTTTTATATGCAGAACCAGAGCAAAGAGATGCATGTTGTTACCGATCCGCTGTATTTTGTGATTGACGAGCAGGAAAAATCCGTGGAGATGACCGACAAGGGAAACGAGTACATTGCAACTCTGGTAAGCGATCCGAAGTTCTTTGTGCTTCCGGATGTGGGTATGGAAGTTGCCGAAATTGAGAAGAAGGACTTGCCCGCAGACGAAAAGCAGGCTGCAAAGGACCAGCTTGTTGCGGACTATGCAATAAAGGCCGAAAGGGTACATACCGTAACCCAGCTTCTTAAGGCATACACAATGTTTGAGAAGGATGTGGATTACGTTATCATGGATAACAAGATCAAGATTGTAGATGAGCAGACCGGCCGTATCATGGAAGGCCGCCGCTGGAGCGACGGACTCCATCAGGCTGTTGAGGCTAAGGAGAACGTAAAGGTTGAAGCAGCAACCCAGACATTTGCCACAATCACTCTTCAGAACTATTTCAGGATGTACCACAAGCTGGCCGGTATGACAGGAACCGCATCAACCGAGGCCGGCGAGTTCTGGTCTATCTACAAGCTGGATGTGATGACCATCCCCACCAACAAGCCGGTTGTCAGGGTGGACGCAGAGGATCTCATCTACAAAACCCGTAAAGACAAGTTCAACGCAGTAATAGACAGGATAACCGAACTTCGCAAGCAGGGCCGTCCGGTACTTGTGGGTACAACATCCGTAGAGATTTCGGAAATGCTGAGCAAATCGCTGAGCCTCAGGAGGATTCCTCACAGTGTCCTGAATGCCAAGCTCCATGCCAAGGAGGCCGATATCGTGGCTCAGGCAGGTCAGGCCGGAACGGTTACCATTGCAACCAACATGGCCGGCCGAGGCACGGACATCAAGCTCGGGCCCGGAGTTGTGGAGGCCGGCGGCCTTGCCATCATAGGAACCGAAAGACACGACAGCCGCCGTGTGGATCGCCAGCTCAGAGGCCGTGCCGGAAGGCAGGGAGACCCGGGGTCGTCAGAGTTCTATGTTTCGTTGGAAGACAACCTGATGAGGCTCTTTGGTGCAGACAGGATAGCCAAGCTTGTTGACCGCATGGGAATGAAGGACGGAGAAGTTCTGCAGCACAAATGGCTCTCGTCTTCAGTTGAAAGGGCCCAGAAGAAGGTGGAGGAGAACAACTTTGGTATCCGTAAGAGACTTTTGGAGTATGACGATGTAATGAATACTCAGCGAACGGTAATCTATGCCAGAAGGAACAATGCCCTCAACGGAGAAAGGATGGATGTGGACCTTCAGAACATGATTGCAGATTTTGCCGAGGCTCTGGCTTCCAGGAAAGACGATTACGACTATGAAGGCTTCAAGCTTGAGATGATCAAGCAGGTTTCCATAGACCCGGATTTTGACGAGCAGTTCTTCCGCAACTGTACCAAAAACCAGATGAGCGACCTTCTGGAAAATGCTATCGCTGAGATAATTGAAAGAAGGGGAGAAACTCTTGTGACCAAGACCTATCCGATAGTTGAAAAGGTTTATCAGACTCAGGCTGCAGCATACCAGAATGTAGCCATTCCTATTACCGACGGTCAGAAAGTTCTGCAGCTGATTATCAACATGAAAAAGGCCATTGACACCGAGGGCAAGGAAATCCAGAAGGCTCTGGTGCGCAATGTAACCCTGATTAAGATTGACGAACACTGGAAGCAGCATCTGAGAGATATGGACGACCTGAAGCAGAGCGTCCAGAATGCCACCTACGAGCAGAAAGACCCGCTGGTTATCTACAAGTTCGAGGGCTACGAACTCTTCTCCGGCGTAATTGAAAGCATAAGCCGCGATGTGATATCGTTCCTTGTAAGGGCTCAGGTAGCCCTGCGTGAAGACAACGACGCACAGCTCCGTCAGGAGGCCCGCCGCAGGAAGACCGATATGAGCCGTATGAGCATGCATCGCAACGACGGTTCTGCAGAAGCTGCCGCAGCCGCCGGAAGGCAGGAGCGGAGCAACCAGCCGGTACATGTGGAAAAGAAGGTGGGCAGAAACGACCCTTGCCCTTGCGGAAGCGGCAAGAAGTTTAAGAACTGCCATGGCAAAGGGCTGGCTTAAAGGTCTTTGAGGATTATTTATGCACTTAAAACAAGATTTTATGCAATACGATATAATAGTTATAGGTTCCGGCCCGGGGGGCTATGTTGCTGCAGTTAAGGCCGCCCAGTACGGTTTCAATGTGGCCGTTGTAGAAAAGGCTGAAATCGGAGGAATCTGCCTCAACTGGGGCTGTATTCCAACCAAGGCTCTGCTCAAATCGGCAGAGACATTCCAGGCTTTCAAGCATCTGGCATCTTACGGCATTTCCTTTGACGGTGACAATATCGCCGATCCTGAGAGAACTAAAGACCTCAGGGCCGATGTAGCAAAGATTGTTGAAAGGGAAAGGGGAGTTGCGGACAAGATGCGCAAGGGTGTGGAATTCCTTTTCAAGAAAAACAAGATTACGGTAGTTAACGGCAAGGCCAGGATAACCGGCCCTCACACGGTTGCCGTGGAATGTCAGAATTTGTACGGCGGACAAGGTTGCGGCCACAAGCCGGAAGACGGAAACTGTACGCTGGAAGGAAAGTACATCATCATAGCCACAGGTGCTCATCCCAAAGCCCTGCCTTTTGCTCCTTTTGACGGCGAAAAAATCATATCCTACAAGAACGCCCTGGTTCCTAAGACTTTGCCTAAGTCTTTGGCAGTCATAGGCTCAGGAGCCATAGGCAGCGAACTTGCATATTTCTATCATGCCATGGGCAGCCAGGTTCATCTGATAGAATTCCTGGACCGCATAGTTCCGCTTGAGGACGACGATGTGAGTGCCCAGCTGAGCCGCTCGTTCCGCAAGGAAGGAATGAAGGTTATGGTAAGCACCAAGGTTTGCGGTGTGGATATAGACAAAGAAGCCAGGCTTGAAGACGGCACCCCTGATCCTGAGAATGTAACCGTAACGGTGGAGAGCAAGAAAGGCGAGGAGAAGATAAAGGTGGAAAGAGTTCTCTGTGCGGTTGGCGTTGCCCCAAACACCGATGATCTTGGCCTTGAGAATGTTGGCATTACCACAGACCGCGGAAAGATAAGCGTCAATGCCTTCTATCATACGGGCGTTGCAGACATCTATGCAATAGGCGATGTGATTCCTACGCCTGCTCTGGCGCACATGGCTTCCGCTGAGGCAGTTGCCTGCATAGAACATATCGCTGAGGATGAAGGAAAGAAAGATGCGGAAGGCCGTCCTGCCAAATTCCATCCTATAATTTATGACCATATTCCGGGTGCAACCTACACTACGCCCCAGATTGCATCCTGCGGGCTTAACGAAAGAAAGGCCAAGGAGTTGGGCATAAACTACAAGGTAGGCAAGTTCATGTTCACCGCTTCCGGAAAGGCAACCGCTGCCGGCAAGACAGACGGTTTTGTAAAACTCATCAGCGATGCCGATACAGACAAGCTCCTTGGATTTCACCTGATTGGGGCGGATGTAACCGAAATCATAGGCGGAATGGTTCTGGCACTGGACCTTGGCGCAACTGCTGAGCAGGTCCGGAACACGGTTTTCCCTCATCCTACAATGAGCGAAGCCATCCGCGATGCTGCCGAAGCGCTGTAACGGTAAGATTTGCTATATTTGCAGATACCCGAGGGGTTAGCTCAGTTGGTTCAGAGCGCTTGCTTGACAGGCAAGAGGCCAGCGGTTCAAGTCCGCTACTCCTCACCAAACAGTAAGGACATATCTTTTTCAAGGAGTTTCTTGGCCTTGAGTCTGGGGATGAACTCCCAGCCGCCTATAGTGTTTCTTTCAGATATGGCGTCCTGAGTAACAGACTTGTTTTCAGTCAGATATCTGTAAATCATATTACGGTATTCGGGATAGCGTGCAACTATTCTTTCATCTATCCTGTCTGTATTTACGCCGGCCTTGTCCAGAAGATTTCCGCCTCCGCTGGCCCGGTATGAAGTAACGGCAACCTTGTACTCCCTGCCTGTTTCAAACGGTTTTCCGTCTGCCATGGAAAGAATCCTTATCCTTTCTCCGGCCGGCTTGTCTATGTCAACCGTGTAGAACAGCCCGGCAACTGAGTCAAAGTTGTAGGAACGGTTCACGAATGACCATCTTTTCTGATTGTTTCTGGGATCGTCTGTCTGCTGTATCCTAAGCAGGTGGTCCGTGGAGTCTGTTGTAATCCACAGGTCGTAAGACTGCTCCAGATAATCCTTTATTTCCTTGCCGGTCATCTTTATCACATAGAGCTGGTTTTCATACGGATAGATTGTAAACAGATCGTTGAACACAATCTGACCGGCCAAAATGGTTTTGTCGTAGGTAAGTGGTGCTGCTATGGAAAGTTCGGCGTCTGTCATCTTGAGGCCTATGGTGTGTATGAAATTCATGTAGCTCGACATTCCGGTGTAGGCACTGCGGGTTGCCATATCCTTGTCCAGATATCCTACGGGAGAGAGCGTAAACTCCTTGACTTTCAGAAAATCGGGCCTGAAGAAATTCCGCATGACCGTGTCGGCGTCTTTTTCATCTACCGGAATGTTGCTGGCACTGAGTTTTTTGGAAACAACCTTTCCGTCTTTTACCGTAACGGTAACGGAGCCGTGCCCAACATTTTTTGCATGGCTGCCCGTATTAATGAGGCAGATACTGTCATTCTCAGCGATATAAGGGCGGTGGTTGTGGGAACAAACAAGAAAATCCACACCTCTGAGGCTCTTGTAAAGATCCAGCCCCTGGCTTTCCAATATGGTGCCGTCTCCTTCTCCGGTTCCGGAATGGACTGCAACTATCACTATATGGGGCTCTTCCTTTTTACGGATCTTGTCCACATCCTGCTGGACCAGAGGAATCAGGCTCTTGAATGTCATTCCGCTCCATACGCTTTCTGAAAGCCATGCCTGCATGTTTGGGTTTGTGTAGCCAAGCACAGCTACCTTGAGGCCGGCCCTGCTGAAAATCTTGTATGTTGGAAAGTATCTGTCTTCAAACGGATATCCGTTTGCAAGAGCCTCTTCTTCAGAAACCTCAGTACTGTTTTTAATTGCATTTCCTCCCATGAACGGAATTCCGTAAGATGCCAGCAGGGAGGTTATCCTGTCATATACCGGATGAGCGGTTTCTATATCGTGATTTCCTACGCATACGGCATCATACTTCATATAGGAAACCAGTCTTGGAAACAGATGCTCGTCTGCGGTATCTATGTAGTTGTAGTAATACGGAGCATTGTTTCCCTGCAGGCAGTCTCCGGCATCTATGAGCAAAACATTGTCTGCCCCCACGCTGTCTCTGACTTTGCTTACAATGGAGTTTATGGCAAACAACGATTTCTGCTGAGAGCCTCCTGTGTAGGAGGAGTCAAACCAGCACCCGTGTACATCGTTGGTAGTCAGAAGTTCCAGAGTGTAATTTCCGTCCTTTATCCTGTTGCAGGCCAAAGCTGCAACTGAGAGAATGCATATTGCTGTCAGCGAGTTTTTCATATCTTTTTAAATGTATGCGCAAAAATAACAATTTGTTTTTCCGGAAAAGTAAAAATATGAGATGCAATCTGCCGGAAGTTTAGGCTATGGGTGGCTCTGTGTTGTAGTTTTGGTTTCATGAAAAGAGATATCCGAATAGATTTCCTGAAGGGAATAATGATATATCTGGTTGTGTTGGGGCACATCGGGGGCTACAGTCCGGATATCCGGAAACTGATCTACTCATTCCACATGCCGGTGTTTGTCTTTCTGTCTGGCTGGCTGACTTCTTTCAACCGCACCAGAGGGGAGCAGGACAAATGGTTCCGCAATACTTTTATAATATACGTAGCCGCTCAGGCGGGGCATATCCTTATGTCGTTTGTAATTGCCGGAGTATCGGGCATTATGCACGGCACTCAGCCAGATGTGTCGTTTCTCAGTTGTAGGCTTCTCATTGTTCCCGAACCCATACTGTGGTATCTGGTTTCGCTCATCATCTGGAGGTTTATAGCCTGGAGAATTTTCAGGGGCCGCAGATGTGCAACCTTTGTTATACTTTCTGTTGTGCTGGCCCTTGCAAGCGGCTTTGTTCCGCTTGACAGGGAGTTTTCTTTTCAGCGGACGTTTGCCTTCCTGCCGTTCTTTGCCATGGGAGTGGCTTTCAGAAAAGAGAATCTGATGCCACGCTTGCAGAAAGTTCCGCCGCTGTTGGCAGTGGCAATGTTCGCCGCCGCTCTTGCTGTGGCATATCTTTTACCCTGGAACTATCAGCCCAAGGTCCATTATGCAGATTATGAAGGGCTTGCAATAAGGGCTGTACAGACAGTTATGGCAACGCTGCTGTGCTTTTCTGCAATAAGACTGCCTCTTGGTAAGGCCGGAAACTCATATCTGTACCGGACTGTGGCGGAATGTGGTAAATACACTCTCTGGATTTATATCGGACATTCCTTCCTCAACCGTCTGAACGGTTACATAGTTGCGGCTTTGAAAATACTGATGCCAGATTTTGACATGAATATCGTTTGGGCAGCAGTTTTGGCACTTATATACTGCGCCATCTGCATTGGAGCAGCAAAACTTGTATCTAAAAGCGGTCTCGGATCTTGTAGGTGTTCCTCTGGGCCGAGTTGCGGCTGATCATCTCGGCGATGAAGCCGGTCAGAAACAGCATGGCTCCCAAGATGATGGCCAAAAGGGCAAGATAGAACAGGGGCTGGTCCGTTACAGCCCTGAGTTTTATGTCTGTAAAGCCTTGTTGTGCAATCTGGCTTGACATCATAGACTGGAGCACAAGTTTGCGGATAATTATCCAGAGTGCAATTATGCCGCCGAGCAGAAACATGAGCGTTCCCCAGACTCCGAACAGATGCATAGGCTTTTTTCCGAACTTCTGCAGAAACCACAGGGTCAGAAGGTCAAGGTAGCCGTTTACAAAGCGGCTCATTCCAAATTTGCTCTTTCCGAATTTGCGCTTGTGGTGCGTGACTTCTTTTTCGCCGATATTTGAGAAACCGGCTTCCTTGGCAAGATAGGGGATGTAGCGATGCATTTCGCCATAGACTTCAATGTTTTTTACAACATCTTTCTTGTAAGCCTTAAGCCCGCAGTTCATGTCGTGGAGCTTGATTCCGGTTACCTTCCTGGCTGTGGCGTTGTATATCTTTGACGGAATGTTCTTGGTAAAGGTATTGTCGTATCTTTTTCTTTTCCAGCCGCTTACCAGGTCATATCCATCTTCTTTGACCATCCGGTAGAGCTCCGGAAGTTCTTTTGGATCGTCCTGAAGGTCGGCATCCATAGTTATGACCACATCGCCCTGAGCGGCTTCAAATCCGCAGTAAAGCGCAGCGCTTTTGCCATAGTTGCGCCTGAAGCAGATTCCGTGCACAAGGCCGTTTGGTGAGCCGGGAGCCTGAGATTCGAGGTGTTCTTTTGCAATGGCCTGAATTTCTTCCCAGCTTCCGTCCGTGGAACCATCGCTGACCATTATTATCTCATAACTGAGAGAAGTGTGGTTGAGGTTTTCTCTGATTCCTCCTACAAGTTCTCTCAGCGATTCCTTTTCGTTGAATATGGATATTACTACTGATATGTCCATTTTGTAAGTGATTTAATACTGGCCGTTTCCGAAGCTCTGCATCCGGTTAGGATCTATTTTGGTGAAATATGCAAGAATCAGCGAAAATATCAGGCCGTAGAAAATTGCCGAAAAAAAGGTGCCGAGAGTTGCTATCAGGTCAATGTTGCTGAATATGTTTTCTATAAACGTGTAACTTGCTTCCGGCACGTTTTGGAGCTGGCCCAGGTATGCGTCTTTCATGAGCTGGACAGAGTCCGGGTTTATCCACTTGAGGTCTATGTAGGAATAAACGGCCAGAATGATGCCGGAGAACACAGAAGTCAGAAGGCCGTAAGTAAAGACATTGCCGTATGTGGTAAATTCGTTGGCAGCAGCATTTTTTAATGAAAAGGTTTTCATGGCCCACCACAGAAAAGTGATGGTTGCTCCCAACTTAAACAGGGTTAAGGCTAAACCGAGAAACGTTCCGGCTACCATCCCTTTAGGAACTAATGTAGCTATCAGAGAAAAGATTATGCTGATTGCGGCAAGTTTGAGGCCGTTGACGGCGGCGCTGTTGAGCTTGTTTACGGGTTCGGCCGTTTGCTGAATTTCTTCCATACAGACAAGTTTTGCTTAAGATTTCTATCAAAGCGTAAAGATAATAATAAAATTTGTAGATTTGCAGGCCGTCAAGGCCAAGTGCTATGTAGTGCACTTGCATTATTAACTAAGATATCAATACTATGAGTATGGTAAAAATTACATTTCCTGACGGAAGTGTACGCGAATTTGAAAAAGGCATTTCGGGCTATCAGATTGCAGAGAGCATAAGTCCGAGACTTGCCGCAGAGGTGTTGTCTGTCTCTGTAAACGATCAGGTTCAGGACCTGAGATTTCCGATTGAAGAAGATGCCAAGGTACGTCTGCACAAGTGGGACGACGATGAAGGCAAGAAGGCTTTCTGGCACTCATCTTCTCACCTTATGGCTGAGGCTTTGGAGGCCGTTTATCCGGGCATCAAGTTCGGAATAGGACCGGCCATAGAAAACGGCTTCTACTACGATGTGGATCTTGGCGAAAGAACCATTACGGAAGCCGACCTTAAGAAGGTGGAAGACAAGATGTTGGAACTTGCCCGGACATCCGAGCAGTTTGTCCGCAGAGATGTGCCCAAGGAGCAGGCTGTGGAATATTTTACCCAGAAAGGCGACCAGTACAAGACCGAGCTGATAGGGGAACTAAAAGACGGAACCATATCGTTCTACACAAACGGAAACTTTACCGACCTGTGCCGTGGACCTCACATCATGTCCACTTCCATCATAAAGGCAATAAAGCTTACCTCAATAGCCGGAGCATATTGGAGAGGCGACGAAAAACGCAAGCAGCTCACCCGTATCTACGGCATAACCTTTCCCAAGAAGAGCATGTTGGACGAGTACCTCAAGGTTCTTGAAGAGGCCAAGAAGAGAGACCACCGCAAGCTGGGCAAGGATCTGGAACTGTTTGCCTTCAGCCAGAAGGTAGGCGCAGGCCTTCCACTCTGGCTTCCAAGGGGAGCCGCCCTCAGGACCAGGCTGGAAAACTTCCTCCGTAAGGTTCAGAGCGATTACGGATATCTTCCGGTGATAACTCCCCACATAGGCCAGAAAGAACTCTATGTAACCAGCGGTCACTGGGCAAAATACGGTAAGGATTCGTTCCGCCCGATAACCACTCCGCAGGAAGGCGAGGAATTCTTGCTCAAGCCCATGAACTGTCCTCACCACTGCGAAATCTACAAGACCAAACCCCGCAGCTACAAAGATCTTCCTCTGAGGTTTGCAGAGTTTGGAACGGTTTACCGCTACGAGCAGAGCGGAGAGCTCCACGGACTTACCAGGGTGCGCGGCTTTACCCAGGACGATGCCCATCTTTTCGTAAGGCCGGATCAGCTCAAAGAGGAATTCTGCAAGGTTATAGATATAGTGCTCTATATCTTCAAGACTCTTAAGTTCGAGCAATATACGGCTCAGGTTTCGCTCCGCGACAAAGTAGATCGCAGCAAGTATATCGGTTCCGAAGAGAACTGGGAGAAGGCCGAGAGCGCAATCATAGAATCCGCTGAGGAAAAAGGCCTGAAGACCAAGATAGAATACGGTGAGGCAGCATTCTATGGTCCCAAGCTGGACTTCATGGTCAAGGATGCCATAGGCCGCCAGTGGCAGCTCGGTACCATTCAGGTAGATTACAACCTTCCAGAGAGGTTTGGTCTGGAATATACCGGTGCCGATAACCTCAAGCATCGCCCGATTATGATCCACAGGGCGCCGTTCGGTTCCATGGAGAGGTTTGTGGCTGTTCTGCTGGAGCACACCGCCGGAAATCTGCCCCTTTGGCTCACTCCGGACCAGTGCGTAGTACTGCCTGTAGGCGAAAAATATACGGATTTTGCCAAAAAAGTTTGCAATTCCCTAAAAAATTGCGAAATTCGCACCTCCTTAGACGACCGCAACGAAACTATAGGCAAGAGAATCAGGGAGAACGAGCTCAAAAAGATGCCGTACCTGCTGGTTGTAGGTGAGAAGGAAATGGAAAGCGGTTGCGTGGCAGTACGTAAGCAAGGCGGCGAAAACCTTGGCGTTATGAGGGTTGAGGATTTTGCCTCTTACATTAATGAAAAAATAAAGGAGGAACTGGGAGAACCGGTAAAACCTTCAGAATAAATATGTTTAACTAAAACTAGGAGGATAGTATATCGCACCATTCAAACCGCGTTCCGGAGGCTACAGGCCTCAGGGAACCAGTCAATTCAACAAGCCGGCCAATCAGAACGGTAAGCCAGGCTTGAAAGGGCAGAACCGATTCCGCAAGGAAGAAGACGAAGGCCCGCGTTTCAACGAGCAGATCAGAGTACCCGAGGTAAGGGTAGTCGGTGACAATGTTCCGCAACAGGGGATTTACCCCACATCCAAGGCCTTGAAGATGGCTCAGGAACTTGAACTTGATTTGGTTGAGATTGTGCCCAATGCTACACCCCCTGTTTGCAGGATAGTTGATTACCAGAAGTATCTCTATCAGCAAAAGAAAAAGGCCAAAGAGATGAAGGCCAACGCAGCCAAGACTGAAATCAAGGAATTGCGTTTTGGACCTCAGACCGATGAGCACGACTTTCAGTTTAAGTTAAACCATGCCAAGAACTTCCTCAAAGACGGCTGCAAGGTTAAGGCATTTGTCTATTTCAAAGGGCGTTCAATCCTGTTCTCGGAGCAGGGAGAAAAGCTTCTTCTGAGATTTGCAGTTGAGCTTGAGGAGTTCGGAAAGGCAGAAAAGATGCCGCTTCTTGAAGGCAAGAGGATGAGCATGATAATAGCACCTATTAAAAAAAAGTAAAGATATGCCAAAATTAAAGACCAAGTCCAGTGCCAAAAAGCGTTTCGTGCTTACTGGCTCGGGTAAAATCAAAAGGCGTCATGCCTACCATAGTCATATTCTGACTAAGAAGACCACCAAGCGTAAGAGAAATCTTGCATACTCCGGTGTTATTGCAGGCAGTGACGAGAAGAGAGTTAAACAGCTTATACTCTCGTAGTTAAATTAATTTATCAACCGGACGACCAGCAGAACAAGTCTCTTATGGAGAAGAGCGCTGGCTTCCACAAAATTTAGATTTATGCCAAGAAGTGTAAATTCTGTAGCGTCAAAAGCAAGGCGCAAGAAAATTTTAAAGCAGACCAAAGGCAACTTCCATGCAAGGGCTAATGTCTATACAGTTGCCAAGAATACCCTCGAAAAGGGTTGGACACATGCCTACAACGACCGCAAAGACAAGAAAAAGAACTACAGGGTTCTCTGGATTCAGAGAATCAATGCAGCAGTCAGGGCTTACGGCCTCAACTACTCTCAGTTCATAGGCAAGCTTGCAAAGAACAATGTAAGCCTTAACCGCAAGGTTCTGGCCGATTTGGCGATGAACAATCCAGAGGCATTCGAAAAAGTTGTAAAGTCTTTGGACTAACGATGACCTAAATGAAGCTCTGGCGGAACAAGTGGTTTAAGTTTGCCCTTTGGGGAACGCTTTACCTTTTGTGGGTAATATGGCTCGGAAATTACTGGTGGCTTTTGGGCTTGCCGGTAATTTTCGATTTATACATAACCAAAAAGGTAAGGTGGGCCTTCTGGAGAAGAAAGGAAAAGAAAGGCAACATCACAGACACTCTTTTGGATTGGCTGGATGCCGGCATATTTGCCGTAGTGGCAGCAATGCTCATAAAGATATTCTGGTTTGAAGCCTTTACAATTCCTTCTCCTTCCATGGAAAAGACTCTCCTTACGGGAGATTATCTTTTTGTCTCCAAACTGGCTTACGGACCAAAGATTCCCCAGACTCCGTTTTCGGTTCCTCTGGTTCACAACTCCATTTTCGGAAAAGAATCCTATTCAACCATTATCCAGAACAAGTACAGAAGGCTCAAGGGTTTTGGAAAGGTAGAAAGAGAAGATATAGTAGTGTTCTCTTTCCCTCACGGCGATTCTGTCCTGACTCAGATTCCGCAGGCAGACTATTACCAGATGGTCCGCCTGAACGGTGGGCAGAATAAGGCTATCATAGATGCATACGGCCCGCTGGTTGTCCGTCCTAAGGACAAGAAAGACAACTATGTAAAACGGTGTGTAGCCGTAGCCGGCGACACCCTTCAGATCATAGACGGAGCCGTTTATGTAAACCGCCGCAAGGAAACCTCCAGGACTACCCTCCAGAGCTCATACGCCGTTCAGACTAAGGGCGACGCCATCAATACCATGGTTCTGGAAGATATCGGAGTTAATCCGCAGGAGGCCTTGTTTGACCCTTCTATGCCGGGTTATCCGGACCTTCCGCTGACGGTTGCCGAAGCCGAAAAGATTTCAAAGCTTCCGATAGTCCTGAAGGTTACGGAGAACATAGATGTCTATCCTCCGGATTATCCGGATTCGCCTCTTATGCTCTTCCCGTTTGATACGCTCAGGCGTTGGACAAGAGACAACTACGGTCCGATATGGATTCCTCAGAAAGGAGCTACGGTAGAACTGAACGAGGTTACCCTGCCGCTGTATCGCAGAGTAATTACTTCATACGAGGATAATACCTTGGAGATTAAAGACGGAAAGTACTTCATCAACGGAGAGGAAACAACCTCCTACACCTTCCGTCAGGACTATTACTGGATGATGGGTGATAATAGACATAACTCATTGGATTCCAGGTATTGGGGGTTTGTACCGGAAGACCACATAGTGGGAACTCCCTATGTGATTTGGTTCTCCAAAGGCAGCGGCGGAGGTCCGCTGGGAATCAGGTGGAACCGTCTGCTCAAATTCGTCAGGCACATTTAATTTGGGAATTAGAAAAATATTTCTCATATTTGCACCCCGATTTTAGAAATTAAGAAATATAAAATATAAAGTTATGGCAAGGGTTTGTCAAATTACAGGAAAAAAGAGAATGATCGGTAACAACGTTTCTCACTCAAAGAGGCGCACAAAGCGTGAGTTTGCCGTTAATCTGAGAGAGAAGAAGTTCTGGCTGGAGAGCGAGAAAAGATTTGTTACTCTGAAAGTTAGCGCCGCAGGAATGCGCAACATCAACAAGAATGGCCTTGAGGCTGAACTCAAAAAGGCTATGGAAAACGGTTATATAGATATAGTTTAAGGAGGTTAGGCTATGGCAAAGAAAGAAAACAGAGTTCAGGTTATCCTCGAGTGCACGGAGCAGAGGGAGAGCGGTGTTCCAGGCATGAGCCGTTACATCACTACCAAGAACAAGAAAAATACCAACCAGCGTCTGGAGCGTAAGAAGTATAATCCTTACCTCAAGAGAGTTACGCTGCACAGAGAAGTAAAATAATTAAAACGTTTAGAATATGGCAAAGAAAGCGGTTGCAACATTCTCCGGCGATAAGTCCCAGAGTAAGAATGTTGTTAAATGTATCCGCATGGTCAGAAGCAAGAAGACAGGTTCTTACTATTTTGAAGAGGCCGTAGTTCCAATCGGACAGGAAAAGGAATTTCTTGCAGGCAAGAAAAACTAGCCGTCAGACCATCGCAACATGACATTATGAAAGTAAGGCTTCCGGACTGGTTCGGAAGTCTTTTTTTGTGTATATTTGTTATTTGTTTGAAAGATATGGGACTGTTTTCAAGAAAGAAAAAATCGGACTCCTCCTTGGATCTTGGCCTTCACAAGACCAGGCGGGGATTCTTTTCAAGGATAGCTGATGCAATTACGGGCAAGGCCACTGTAGATGAGGAGGTTCTGGAGAGTATAGAGGAAGCTCTCATAGGCTCCGATGTGGGAATCGAAACCACGGAAAAGATAATGGAGAGGCTTCAGGAGAGAGTAAGACGTGAAAGGAATATTTCCACTGCGCGGGTAATGGATCTTCTGAAGGAAGAAATCTCAGCGATGCTTTCCGCTTCGTCTGTGAACGGTGTTTCAGACGAAGAATATGTGGCTTCGGCTTTCAGGGAGGACAGCCGCGTGTTTGACTTTTCCAAGAAGCCCTATGTAATTATGGTTGTGGGAGTCAACGGCGTAGGCAAGACAACCACTATAGGCAAGATAGCGTCCCAGCTCAAATCTTCAGGCAAGAGGGTTATGATAGGTGCCGCCGATACTTTCAGGGCCGCAGCAGTTGAGCAGCTCGATATCTGGGCTCAGAGGGCGGGGGTTGAAATCGTGAAGCAGAAGATGGGGGCAGACCCTGCTGCCGTAGCTTACGACACCTTGAATTCGGCTGTAGCCAAAGGAGTTGACGTGGTAATCATAGACACTGCTGGACGGTTGCACAACAAGGTGGGGCTGATGAACGAGCTTACCAAAATCAAGAATGTGATGAAGAAGGTTGTGGAAGATGCCCCGCACGATGTGATGCTGGTTCTGGATGGCTCCACAGGTCAGAACGCCCTGCTCCAGGCCCGTGAGTTCTCCAGGGCTACGCAGATTACTTCCCTGGCAGTTACCAAGTTGGACGGCAGCGCCAAAGGCGGTGTAGTTATCGGAATCGCTGAGCAGTTTAAGGTTCCGGTAAAATTCATAGGAGTGGGCGAGCAGGTAGGAGACCTCAAGGTTTTCAGCAGGGAGGATTTTGTAGATTCGCTTTTTGACAATGCTCAGGAACGGATGTGATAATTATAAAAATCAACAGATATGGATATTTCTTACAATTGGCTGAAAGAGTATGTTAAGTTTGACCTTAATCCGGACCAGGTTGCGCAGGCGCTGACCGACATAGGTCTTGAAGTTGAGCATCAGGAACTCAGAGAAGAGATTCCCGGGGGTCTGGAAGGAGTTGTTACGGCCCATGTGGTAGAGTGTACGGCCCATCCGGACTCTGACCATCTTCATGTAACCAAGGTTGACTGCGGAAGCGGTGAGTTGCTGCAGGTTGTATGCGGCGCTCCGAATGTTGCCGCCGGGCAGAAGGTCATGCTTGCAACCTTGAACACCAAGCTTGTGATTGGCGGTCAGGATGTAAAGATCAAGAAATCCAAGATCAGGGGCGTTGAGAGCTTTGGAATGCTTTGCGCAGAAGATGAACTTGGAATAGGGTCTGACCATGCAGGAATCATGGTGCTGCCAAACGACACTCCGGTTGGAGTCAAGGCCAAGGATTTCCTTCATCTGAAGAGCGATATGGTTTACACCATAGGTCTGACTCCCAACAGAATAGATGCTGCGTCGTTCATAGGTGTGGCAAGAGATTTCAGTGCTTGGCTGGCTTTGAACAACCTTGGCGGAGAAATGACCGTTCCTTCTGTTGAGGCTTTTTCTGCTCCTCTTGAGGATGATGGCAGCATTGACGTTGAAGTCCGTCAGGGAGATGGGGCTCCAAGATACAGTGGCCTGACTATCAAGGGTATAACCGTTAAAGATTCTCCCGATTGGATGAAGAAGAAGCTGCTGAGCGTAGGGCTGCGTCCGATAAACAACATTGTGGATATCACCAACTTTATCCTGATGGAAACCGGCAACCCCATGCATGCTTTTGACGCCGACAAGATTAAGGGAGGCAAAATTGTGGTGGATTTCTGCCCGGAGGGAACTCCTTTTACCACTCTGGACGGGGTGGAGCGCAAGCTCAGCGGTCAGGACCTTATGATTTGCAATGCAGAGGCTCCGATGTGCATTGCCGGAGTTTTTGGCGGACTGGACAGCGGCGTAAAGGAAGGCACAACTTCCGTATTTCTGGAGAGTGCGTACTTCAATCCGGTGCTGATTAGAAAGACCTCAAAACGCCATACTCTCAAGACCGAGGCCAGTTTCCGCTATGAGAGGGGCTGCGATCCTAATATGGTGCCATACGCTCTGAAAAGAGCTGCCATGCTTGTTCTGGAACTTGCCGGAGGAAAAATTGCCGGGCCTGTAAAGGATGTCATATCCAAGCCTATAGAAAAGAAGGTTGTGGAACTTGACTATGCACGCATGGAGGCTTTGATGGGCTGCAAGATAGGGGCTGAAAAGATACATAAGATACTGGAGTATCTGGATATGGAATTTGTATCTGAATCGGCTTGTGGCTGCACTGTAAAGGTTCCTACATACAGGGTGGATGTCTATCGCGAATGTGATGTTGTGGAGGATGTCCTCAGAATCTACGGCTACAACAATGTTCCGCTTCCTGCCAGCATGAAGTGCTCCGTGAATGTTGCTCCTCATCCGGATCCGGAAAAGATACGCAAGACCGCCTGCGATACCCTCACAGCCAACGGCTTTATGGAGATGATGAACAACTCCCTGACCAAGAGTGCATATTACGACGGACTCGATACCTATCCTTCAGATAAGCTGGTAATGATATGCAACCCCCTGAGCTCGGACCTTAACTGCATGCGTCAGACATTGATACTAAACGGCTTGGAGGTTATTGCATACAACATCAACCGTCAGGAAAGCCAGCTCAAGCTCTACGAGTTTGGCAATGTTTATTCTTTCAACAAGGATTATGTCAAGCCCGAGGAAGAACGCAGTACGCTCAAAGCCTATACAGAGCGTCCGAAGCTCTCTGTTTTTGTTACCGGAGATGGTCTCAAGAGCTGGAGAAACCAGACCGTAAGCGGAGACTATTTCTCTCTGAAAGGTTATGTGGAACTGCTCCTTCAGAAGTTTGGCGTGGATATGAAAGACCTTGACTATGAAGGTGCTCCGGCCGACATATTCTCAGAGGGCCTGACTTACAGGCTCAAGTCAAACGGCAAGGAACTGCTTACCATGGGGGGAATTAGAGAAAAACTTGTCAGGAAGTTCGGCATCAAGCAGAAGGTCTATGCAGCTGAAATCAGTTGGGATGTTCTCCTGAACAAGATCAAGAAGAACACCGTCAGGTTCACTGAACTTCCAAGGTTCCCAGAGGTAAAGAGAGACCTTGCCCTGCTTCTGGACTACCAGGTAAGCTTTGCCGACCTGCGTAACGCAGCCTTCCAGGCCGAAAAGAAACTTCTGAAGAACATAGTTCTCTTTGATGTCTATACAGGCGACAAGATTCCGGCCGGAAAGAAGCAGTATGCAATCAGCTTCTATCTTCAGGACCCAGACAAGACCCTGACCGACAAGGCCGTAGATGCCATTATGGAAAAGCTCCTGAGAGTCTTCAAAGAGAAGTTCGGAGCAGAACTCAGATAAAACAAAGTTTCCTGCCCTTCGGTGTTGAAATCTGTTGCTATGCGTGGATATTTGAACTTGGTGGCCATATCTATTGTGATTCTGTCTCTGGCAGGCTGTTCTTCCTCAGCGATGGAATCAGAAGTGCCTTCTGAGAATGTCATTGTTGCCTATATCAGTGGCGGAGAAGGGAAGCCTCTACCTGATTTTGACAAGATTACTCATCTGAACTATGCCTTTGGAAGGGTGAGCGAAACTTTCAACAGCGTTGACATTGAAAATCCTGCAAGGTTCATTCAGGTTGCACAGCTGAAGAACCGGTACAATGCGGATAACAACGCAGACAAAAAGATGCAGCTTTCCATAGGCGGATGGGGGAGCGGCCGTTTCAGCGAAATGGTTGCTGATTCTGCTTTCAGGAATGCTTTTGTGGCTGACTGTAAGCGGATTGTGGAGGAGTATGGAATTGATGGTATAGACTTGGACTGGGAATATCCTTCCAGCGGAGTTGCCGGAATATCATCTTCTCCAGATGACATAGACAACTACACCCTTCTTGTGAGGGAGCTCAGGGCGGCTCTCGGGCCGGACAGGCTTCTTACAATGGCCACAATCTGTACTGCCAGGTTCATGGATGTAAAGGCCATAGAGCCGTATATGGATTTCTTCAACATTATGAGTTACGACATGGCTGTTGCCCCATATCACCACGCTCCGCTTAAAAGGTTCAAGGGCAATATTCTTATAGACAGCCTTGCTGCCAATCTCCGGATGGGCTTTGCCGGGCTGGAATATATGTCCGATTCCGCTGTGGCTCAGCAGTATGGAGAAATGTATCGTACTCCTGTATATCTGAACTTGGATTTCTTCCGTCAGTTCCTTCTGAAAAATGGTTCTGAAGCGGATTTGGAGGAGAGTCCTGCAGCGGGCCAGTGTACGGCGGAAGAGGCTGTCATGATGCATCTTGCAGCTGGTATTCCGGCTAGTAAGCTCACTCTTGGAATGCCGTTCTACGGCAAGAGCGGAGGCGGGGCCAACTATCCGTTCGAGGGCCGTCTGAGAGAAACCGGAGAGCCCGGAGATGGCTATACCATTGTCTTTGATGAGGTTGCTCAGGTTCCCTATATCGCCGATGCTGAGGGGAATCTTGTATATGGCTTTGAGAACGAGCAGTCTATTAGGGCCAAATGCCGCTTTGCCAAAGAGCACGGCCTGCTTGGCGCCATGTACTGGGAATATTGCATAGACGCCGGAAGACCTGAGGCAGACAGTCTCAGACCTGATATGCTTTCCAGAAACGGGCTTATTGATGCCGTGGCAGGGGAGATGCTTTCAGCAAAATAAAACCCAGGCTTTTGCCCGAGTTTTATCTAGTAGAACTTAACAGGAGTTCCTTCGAGGCTGGTCAGCACCTTGTTGGCAAGGCTGCTGGCTCCGATCCTGAAGTACTTCGGAGAGAGCTGCTCTCTTCCCATAGTGTGCTCAACGATAGTCAGATACAGGATTGCATCTTCTGACGAGGAAACTCCTCCGGCAGGCTTGAAACCTCTGCGGTTTCCTGTCTTTTCCATATAAGCTTTAAGGCATTTGCACATTACCAGGGCGGCAACAGGGGTTGCGCTCGGCTCCTGCTTTCCGGTGGAAGTCTTGATGAAGTCCGCTCCCTCTTCCAGTGCCAGCAAAGAAGCTTCAGCTATGGCCTCAAGCCCTTCCTGAAGGGTAGGGTAGCCAGTCTGTAGGGCTCCGCTTTCCAGAATCACTTTCAGAGTCTTGCCTTCTGTAACTCTTCTCAGCAGTGCTATCTCTTTCCTTGTCTGACTTATGTTGCCGGCAACAAAGGAGTTATGAGGCAGAACTATATCTATTTCGGTAGCACCGTCTTCAACAGCATGCCTGGTTTCCAGTTCCTTCACATCCAGAAAACTCTGCGATGAAGGGAAACAGGCTGATACCGTGGTGATTCCCACGCCTTCTTCCTTCAGGGTTGCCTTTACGGTTTTTGCAAGGTTGGGATAGACGCAGATTGATGCCGGAAGTGGGTACTGCGGATAGGCGGCCTTGAAACGGTTGACTTTATCGGTGAACTTTTCTATGAATTCAGGGGTGTCTGAAGTATGGAGGCTGGTAAGGTCAATTGCTCCGAGGGCGGTTTTAAGGTTCTCTTGGTTGAAGTTGCCTTTTGCCGCTTCCCTTATTTGCTCCAGTTCCTTCTCAATTTCCTCAGCCTTTATGCTGAGGTTGTACTTTGTAATCAACTCTTTCATATACATGATTTTTTATTCTATTCGGATTTAAACTGCTGGTTTCCAGTATGTTATTCTCTGCGTTTGCTGTCCATCAGAATTGTTACAGGGCCATCGTTGAGCAGATCTACTTTCATATCTGCTCCAAATTCGCCGGTCTTTACTTCTTTGCCCAGTGCGGCCTGCATCCTTCTTACAAATTCTTCGTACAGTGGTATGGAAACCTCCGGTCTTGCTGCCTTGACATAAGAAGGGCGGTTGCCCCTTGCTGTCAGGGCCATTAGGGTGAACTGGCTGACTACCAGAATGTCTCCTCCGTCATCCAGAACCGATACATTCATTACGCCGTTTTGGTCGTCAAAGATTCTGAGCATGGATATCTTGCGTACAAGATAATCTATGTCTTCCGTACTGTCGTCTTGGGCAACGCCCAGAAGTACCAGCATGCCTTTGCCGATGCTGGACTTTACCTGACCGTCTATGGTTACGCTGCAATGCCTGACTCTCTGTATTACCGCTCTCATGATTAATTCTCCCTTATTGGTAATTCTGTTTATTTACCGGTTGCAATCACCGGTTCTCCGTTTATAGTTATGCTGAAACCCTCCTTTGCAAGCGGCAGGGCTATTTCCGTCATCTCTTCCACAGAAGCTTTTGAAAGGCCTGTGGCAGGGGTTTCGCGGTCCAGGGTGTACATCATAATCTGCCTTGGCCTGAGTTCTCTTACAAGATTTCTCCAGTTTTCTGCAAGGTCTTTGTCTGTTAGATCTATGTCCTTGACTGTGCCCGTCTTGGGGTCTTCTGCCCGGCCTTTGAAAAATAT